>Ga0308163_10000624_pt1 | contig 55325 bp, 42 predicted proteins | sample PhyTR1_FD_201037 | JGI IMG/M metagenome (GOLD analysis project Ga0308163, IMG submission 201037) | Phyllosphere microbial communities from UC Gill Tract Community Farm, Albany, California, United States - DLSLT.R1 | ecosystem: Host-associated > Plants > Phyllosphere > Unclassified | place: USA...
CCGCGTTCTTCCAGTACCGCTTCTTCGCGCCGACTGCGGCCTTCCGTCCGTTCATCGGCGTGGGCCCGACCTACGCGTACTTCATGAAGGAACGCGGTAACGGCAAGCTGACCTCGATCACCAATCCTGGCAGCGACGTGCCGACCACCTTCAAGATCGACAACAAGCTGACCTACAGCGCGCAAGTCGGTATCGCGATGAACTTCGACGAGCGCTGGTTCGCCGACGCGACGGTCATCAAGACGCGCCTGCGCACCGACGTGCACTTCTCGACCGGCCAGACCCAGTTCATGAAACTGGATCCGGTGGCGATCGTGCTGGCGGTGGGTTACAAGTTTTAAGCACAATGCGCAGCAATGCCGTAGCGTGGGCGGGTTCCCCGTCCACGCGGTGAACGTTGGCAGTGCTGTGTGTGTGATACAAGCCCGCCGCGTGCGGGCTTTTTTACTGCGTACCGGTCGCGTACTGCAGGAATGTCTCGCCACTCATGGCCTGCTGGTACAGGAAGCCCTGGTAGAGATGGCATCCGGCATCGGCCAGGAACTGGCGCTGGCCCGCCGTTTCCACGCCTTCGGCCATGACCTCCAGTCCCAGGCTATCGCCCAGCGCGATGATCGAGCGCACGATCGAGGCGTCGTTCTGGTCGGTGAGCACGTCGCGCATGAACGAACGGTCGATCTTGAGCTGATCGAGCGGCAGCTTGCGCAGGTAGGCCAGCGACGAGTAGCCGGTGCCGAAGTCGTCCAGCGAAAACGAGAGACCCTGCCGTTTGAGCGCGCCCATCGTCTGCGCGGCCAGCGTGAAATCGGTCACCACCAGGCTTTCGGTCAGCTCCAGGCGCAGCCCTGACGGCTGCACGCCGGTTTCGGCAAAAATCGTCTCCAGCAGCGCGACAAAATCCGGTTCGGTGAACTGGCGCGCGCTGACGTTGACCGACAGCGTCAGCGCCGCGGTATCGGGATGGCGCTGCCAGCGTGCCAGCTCGCGGCAGGCGGTGCGCATGACCCAGGCGCCGATCTCGATGATGAGCCCGCTTTCTTCGGCGTTGCGGATGAACTCGGCCGGCAGCAGAACCTTGCCATCGGACTGGCACCAGCGCAGCAGCGCCTCGGCACCGGTCACGCGCCCGAAGCGGTCGAGCTGCGGCTGGTAGTGCAGCATGAATTCCTGACGCTGCAGCGCGCGGCGCAAGCCGCTTTCGAGTTCAGCGCGCGCGAGCCATGCGGCCTGCGCTGCCGGGTCGTGGAAGCGGAACGTGTTGCGCCCGGCCGCCTTGGCCTGGTACATCGCGGCGTCGGCCTGGCGCAGGGTCGATTCGACCGTGTCCTGCAGACCGCACAGCGTGACCACGCCGACACTCACCGACAATGTGTAATGCAGTTCGCCCAGCTGGAACGGCGCCCCCAGCGCCGCAACCACTTTTCTGGCGACGGTCTCGGCTTGCGTCGCGGCCACCGCGCGTGATTCGTCGATGGGCCGGATCAGCACCACGAACTCGTCGCCGCCCAGGCGCGCCACCATGTCGGTTTCGCGCACGCAGCCTTCAAGGCGGCGCGCCACGGCCTGCAACAGCAGGTCGCCGGCGGCGTGGCCCTGGCTGTCGTTGAGGTACTTGAAGTTATCGAGGTCACAGAACATCAGCGCGCCGCACTTGCCGCTGCGGGCGCTGCCAACGAGCGCGCGGCGCAACTGGTCGAGCAGGTTGGCGCGGTTGGGCAGATCGGTGAGATGGTCGAAGAACGCCAGCCGGAAGATCTTCGCTTCGCTGGATTTGCGCTCGCTGATGTCGGTGCCGATCACCAGTATCTTCTGGCATGCGCCCGGCACGGCATCGGGCACCAGCAAGGTCCAGCGGGTGTCGGTGTCGACCTTCGAGCCATCGCGCCGCACATGGGCCAGTTCGCCCGACCATTCGCCATCGGCCAGCGTGTGCGCAAAGGCGGTTTCATAGTGTGCCTGTTCGTCGCACAGCAGCTCGCCAAAGCGCTTGCCCATCGCCTCCTGCGCGCTCCAGCCGTACAGGCGCTCGGCGCCATGGTTCCAGTAGCTGATGCGCGAGGTCATGTCCATCGCAATGATTGCGTCACGCGCCTGCTGCAGGAACGACGCCTGTTCGAGCATCACGAGATCGGCATGCTTGATCCGTGTGAAATCGGCCAGGAACCCTTCGAGCATGCCGGCCTGCCGGTTCAGGGCGCCTTGTTCCCAGATCCACCGGATGCGGCCGTCGGCAGTGCGGATCCGGTAGGTGACCTGGAATGGCTGGTTCTGGGCCAATGCGATCGCCACCGACGCTTGCATCTGGTCGCGGTCTTCCGGCAGGATGATGCTGGCAAACGACAGCCCCGGCTGGCCAGTAAACGCCGCAGCCGAGTAGCCGGTCACTTTTTCAATGCCGTCGCTGACGAACACCATGCTCCACTCGCTGTCGTTGCGACAGCAGTAGGCCGCGCCCGGCAAATTACTCAGCAGCAGGTCAAGCGACAATGCATCGCTGCGAGTGGATGCGGACGGATCGGATACTGGTTGCGTCAAGCTCATCATGCCTCTGCGGTAAATCGCGCCGGCCTGTGCAGGCCATGCAACATGCATTCGATGGTAGCGCAAATCGGGCCGCTGGCAAGTCCCGAGTGCGAGTGACAAGACGAAACGTCATCAGACGCATTCGGTATGCCAAGCAAGGCTCATCAAAGCCGGGGTCACAAAGCCGGGGTCAGGTCTGACATTCGGACACGACCTCAGCCTTAGTAAGCCGGGGTCAGGTCTGACATTGGGACACGACCTCATCCTTAGTTGCTTGACTGAAGAATCGCGTGGAAATTCGAGGGCGTAGTTAAACGATCTGCGCGGAATTGTCGCTCGTAGGAAAGTAAAAAATAGACGTCAGTGCAGAGGCCGTGTCCGAATGTCAGACCTGACCCCGGGTTTGTGGTGTCCGAATGTCAGACCTGACCCCGGGTTTGTGACCCCGGGTTTGATTTTTCGATGTGGCGTGCGCGGCGCAACTTGCGGCTCGGTGCTATGCTTTCACCATGACTACTGATACCGATATTGAACTGTCCGGCGCCTTCCAGGCCAAGGACAGCAACGGCCGTACCCTCGACGTCAAAGAGATCCGCATTTTCGACGAGGGTTACGGGATCATCGATGTGTACGTGGAGTTTGCTGCCAAGCTCGATCCTGATGCCTACAAGGACACCGTCCTGGTGCGTCAACTCGTCGAGCGCCTGCGCACGCTCGGGTACAAGGGGCCTGACTTCGGTCACAGCGACCCGGGCCTGCAGGAAAGCCGTTTGATCGTGCTCGAGGCGCCGGAAGAATTTTCCGCGTTCGCCAAGAGCCGCGGCTGGAAGAATCTCGCCGAAGAGTTCGACGAATAAGCTGCAGCAACGTGGCAAAACAATGGGGCCGGGTTCGTTATTGAACCCGGCCCCATTTTTTGGAACCTGCGCTGCGCTTACGAACCCAGGCGCAGTTGCAGGCCCGTGTCGGTATAGGTCGGCGTCACTGTAAAGCCGTCGACCGTGATGGTCTCGAACTTGCCCTTCAGGCTTGCCGCACTGATGACGGTGAGCGTATCGCCCACGGCCGGCTTGACGCCGTCCTGGAACTTGATGCGCAGCGTGCCGCCGCCGATGGTGGCCGCGCCCGTGATGCTCATGCGGCCGCCCTGGGCCGCGCCCAGGCGCAGTTCCAGCGTTGCGCCGGTCAGTTGCGTGTACTTGCCGCCCACAACCAGCGTGGCTGGCGCATTGCTGATCACGGTGCCGCCGCCGGCGACATACACGTCACCCGTGCCGAAGGCGGTCGTTGACAATGCTTCGAGGCTACCAGCGTCCACTTGCGTGCCGCCGGTCCAGGCGTTCTTGCCGCCCAGTTTCAACGTACCCGTGCCTTGCTTGACCAGCTTGCCTGCGCCGGTGATGTCGTTGCGCCAGCGGTCGGCTGCGTTAAAGCCACCTTTGCTCGCGTCCATGTTCAGCACGACGTTGCCGGTGAAGACGGCATAACCTTCGGCCGCAGCAAACAGGTTCAGGCGGCCCCAGCCTTCAGCATCGTCCAGGACCGGATAACCGGAACCGATCGCGGTGGTTTTCAGCACCACGCGGCGCTGCGCATCGGTCAGGTATGGCAGGCGCGTTTCCAGCAGCACTTCGGCGCCTTTCGGCACGACGGCCGGCGCGGTGGTCGAGCCGATCAGCGGCAGGCCGAAGGTCATACGGCGCAGGTAGTTGGCGCGGCTGGCAGCGTAGTCGGCAAAGCGGTCGTTCGCCGGCGTGCCCGAGATGGCGTAGCTCGGGAAGGTGCTGGCGGTGGTGCCCGTCAGCTTCATCAACGTGCTCTGCGCCTGCTCGCGGGCGGCGGCGCGCGTCGTGGCGCCGGCAGCGATCAGGTTGGCGGCGGCGACGGCTTGCGCCTGCACGCGGCCGCTGATCACGTCCAGCGGCGAGTGCATGCCGGCCAGGATGCGGCTCTCGCCCAGTTCGAGGCCACGGCCGACCAGTTCCTGGTAGCGCTCCGGCAGCACGTAGGCCATGGCGACGGCGTTGCGTACCGCTTCGGCCGAGTGACCGCTGGTAAAGCCGCCATCGGTGTTCGGCGTCGTGCTCTTGGCCGGTTCGAGTTGCGGCACGACCTGCACCGCGCTGCTCCAGCGGTAAGGACGCGCGTACTTGTAGAAGCGCTTGGCCGGCTCGGTCGAACCGTTGCCGCCCATTGCATTGACCAGGTCGACGACCTTGCCGAACTCGGCATTGGCGGCGCCGCCGACGCCGTTGTTGTTGCCGCCGTCTTCGTACTTGACCTTGGTGGCATCCGCCGGCATGTCGTTGATGGTGGTGGTCGCGCGCGAGGCGCTGCGCCACGCATCGGTCAGCGGGCCCATGCCGGCGGTGACGCTGTAGCCCTTGCCGCGGCGGTCGTCCAGATACGCCAGCAGGGCCTGCTCGGCCGTGCGGCTGGCGGTGGCCTTGACCACGTAATCGATGTTTGCGTTGTGTACGGTGGCGTTGACGATCGTGCCACCATTGGTGCCGTCGTTCGGCACGCCGGTCCAGGTCGACGCGGCAACGGCCGGGAAGCCGTCGACAGCCGGGGCCGTCTGACCTGCATCGACCAGTTCGGTCACGGGCTTCCAGATGGCGAGCATGCCGCCCAGCACGCGCACGCCGGCATTCGTGGCCAGCGTGGCGTAGCGGGCATCGCCGCGCTGGTTGGTGGCAGCCGTGTCGACGAAGGCGAGGACGGATGGCACCGGCGCGGTGTCGGCCGCGCCCTGGTCGGCTGGCGCGGCCGGGATGACGATGGTGACATCGGCGGCCGCGGCGTCGTCATGGTGGTCGGAACCACCGCAGGCGGACAGGGCAAGTGCGGCGCCGATGGCGACGGCGAGCGGAAGACGGCGGAGAACGACGTGATGCATGTTAACCCTTCAATGGTGGTGAGGCGAAAAATTGAAGGGATGATAAGAAGTGCGTGTGACGTCATGATGACGCCCGCGCCCCGCACTGCATCAATCGACCGTCACCCCCGCATCCTTGACCACTTTGCCCAGCTTGACCGATTCAGTGCGCATCAAGGTGCCAAACGCTTCCGGCGTGCCGCCGACGACCGGCGTGCCCAGCTCTTCCCATTTCTTGCGGAAGCCCGGGTCGGCGAAGATTTCGTTAAGCGCCGCGTTCAGGCGCATCACCACCGGCTTGGGCGTGGCGGCTGGCGCCACGATGCCGTGCCAGCCCGTGAAGTTGTAGCCGCTCAAGCCCGACTCGGCCAGCGTCGGCACGTCCGGCAAGCTCGGCACGCGCGTGGCGGTCGTCACGGCGATCGGATGCAGCTTGCCCGTCTTGATGTACTGGACCGAGCTGCCGAGGATGTCGAACATGACCTTGACGTGCCCGCCCAGCACATCGTTCAGTGCCGGGCCGGCGCCCTTGTACGGAACGTGTTGCAGCCTGGTGCCCACCGCCGTGTTGAACAGTTCGCCCGCCAGGTGCTGCGGGGTGCCGTTGCCGGCCGAGGCAAAGCTCAGCATCTCGGGGTGCTCCTTTGCCATCGCAATGAACTGCTTGACGTTCTTGACCGTGACCGACGGGTGCACTTCGAGCACGAGCGGGAAGGCCGAGATCTGGATCACCGGGGCGAAATCCTTGTCCGGGTCGAACGGGATCGATTTGTACAGCGTCTTGTTCACCGCCATCGGCCCGCTGGCCGCCAGCAGGATCGTGTAGCCGTCCGGCGCCGACTTGGCCACCATGCCGGTCCCGATATTGCCGCCGGCGCCACCCCGGTTGTCGATGATGACGGGAACCTTGAACTTCGCCTGCAGCGGTCCCTGGATCAGGCGCGCCATCGCGTCGGTCGGCCCGCCTGGCGGGTAGGGCACGACGAAGCGAATTGGCTTCGACGGATACACGTCGGCGGCGCCGGCGCCGAGCGCCTGGGTCATGAACAGCGTTGCGAGAAGTACCTTCTTGAGCATGCTTTGTCTCCGGGTTGTCTTGTTTTGTTTTGGTGGGGTAGTACGTTGTCGTTCAGGGCGCCTGCTGCGCCAGGCGCCGTTTCAGTTCATGCACAGCGCTGTGCACCGTGGTCAGCACCGGCGCGCCCGCTGCACGAACACAGGCGTCATGCGCGCGCGCCATGCTGAATTGCGCCAGTGCGATCGTCGCGCAGCCGTCGTCGATCAGCCGCCGTGCGCTGTTGGCGATGAGCTCGTCATGCAGGTCGACATCGCCCCGGTTGAGCGCATCGAGCGCACCTTCGGCCAGCGCGCAGCGCAGTGCCACGCGCGCCGGAAATTCGGGCGGCATCGAGGCCAGCGTGGGGCCGAATGTTGCGATCAGGCCCACCGGGCCGGCCGCCTGACCAGCCTCGGCATCGGCAATCATGGCCTGGTTCGGCTTGAGCACGGGAATATGCGGATAGCGCTGCGCCACCGCTTCGATGCACGGGCCAAAGGCCGAGCAGGTAAACAGAATGGCTTCGGCCCCGCTCCCGATCGCGTAATCCGCCAGATCGGCGAAGCGCTTGTGCATCGTATCGTCCAGGCCACGGCTTGACCGGGCCAGGTCGGCCGACAGCGAGTCGTCGAGCAGATTCATGCGCGTGGCTTCGGGCCATTGCTCTGCCATGAAGGCATTGATCGGCTCGACCGAATGGCTTAGTGCGTGGATCAGGGCGATGCGCGGCGCCGGGCGCTTCGCCGGTGAATGGGTGGCAGACATGGTCATTGGTCCTCGATCCGTGGCAGTTCAGGCGCCAGCAGGCGCAAACCGGCCATCAACAGGCCATCGTAACGCGCGCGCTCGGCGGCAATGGTGTCCGGCGTCCAGCGATAAAAGCCTTCGCCCGTTTTCATCCCGTAGTGGCCGGCGTCGTAGCGCTGCGCTAATACCCGGGACGGCGTGGTGTTGGCCGCGAGCGACGGGTACATGGTGGCGGCCGCCGGGCAGTGCACGTCAATGCCCGCATGGTCGCGTTGCAGCACGGGGCCGGCCGCCAGGAAGCGAAAGCCGAAGCCGAAGCGCACTGCAGCGTCGACATCCTCGGCGGTTGCAATACCGGCGTCAATCAGCGCAAACGCTTCACGCGCGAGCGCATGCTGCAGGCGGTTGGCCAGGAAACCCGGCAGGTCCTTGCGGACCAGCACCGGCACCATGCCGCAGGCACGCATGAAGGTCATCAACGACTCGGCCAGCTCGCTTGATGAGTTCGCGCCGAGCACGACTTCGACCAGCGGCACCAGATGGGCCGGCATGAAGAAGTGCAGGCCCAGCATGCGTTCGGTCGTCTCCAGGTGTTCGCCGATGGCCGAAATGGGAAAGCTCGAGCTGTTGCTGCACAGCAGAGTATCAGGGCGCGCACGCTGGACCAGATCGGCAAACAGGGCTTGTTTGAGCGCCAGCTTTTCTGGAATGCACTCGATCACCAGGTCGATTGCCTGCCAGTCGAGTTCGTCGAGGCTGGCGCAGGTTGTGATGCGCTCGCGCTTGTGTTCCAGTCCCAGCTTGCCCAGGGTGTCGCCAAAATAGGTGTCGAGCGCGTCGCGGCGCGTGGCGCCAGGTTCGAGCACGATCGCGCGGCAGCCAGCGCGCGCCAGCACGATCGCCACGTCGGCGCCCATCGTGCCGCCACCGGCGACGAGGGCCAGCGCTTGCGCAGGCTTGGGAAGTGTGAAGTTTTCCATGATCATTTTCGAAAAGAGAATGAACTTAGTTTGCGCTTCATCAAATTATCTGAGAAACGCATTTTTTCTATAAACTTATCGATTATGGAAATAAATCTCTCCGCACGTGAATTGCGTGCCTTCCTTGCCCTGGCGGACACGCTCAGCTTCAGCAAGGCAGCACAGCAGGTGTGCCTGTCACAGTCGGCCCTGTCAACACTGATCAGTCGTCTGGAGGAGGGCTTTGGCAGTCGCCTGTTCTCGCGCACCACGCGTTCGGTTGCCCTGAGCGCCGCCGGCGAGGTGCTGGTCCTGCACGCCCAGCAGTTGCTGGCCGATATCGAGCGCTCGGCTGCGGCGGTACGCGACGTGACGGCGCTGCACCGGGGCCGGGTGGCATTGGCCGCGATGCCGTCACTGGCGGCGCGGCTCGTGCCGCGCCTGTTCCGTGTTTTTCATGCGCGCCATCCCGACATCGCGCTGTCGCTGGCCGATACGCTGTCGGAACCGGCGTTCGAGCTGGTGCGCCAGGGCCGCGTCGATTTCGCCATCACTGCCGCCAATCCGGCCTACCAGGATCTGGAATACATCCCGCTGACGACGGACGAGTTCGTGCTGCTGGCCGCGCCAGGGCATCCGCTGGGTCGCGACAACAGCCCGATCCGCCTGCCCGAGACGCTGCCGTATACGCATATTTCGATGTCGCGCCACACCAGTGTGCGGCAATACGTTGATGCGGCCGCGCTGCAGGCGGGGATCAATTTTTATCCGGCGTTCGAAGTCGATCACCTGGCCACGATCGGCGCCATGGTGGTCGAAGAGCTGGGTGTGGCGGCCTTGCCGAGCCTGGCGGCCGATGTGATTGGCAGCGCCGGGATGGTGCGGCGTGAGCTGGTCGATCCCGTCATCCGACGTTCAATCGGCGTGGTCCGGCGCAGCGAAGGCGCGCTCACGCCCGCCGCGCAGGCAATGCTGGACCTGTTGCAGGAGCAGATTGCGGATGGCTCTTGAACGGCGCGGCGATTGCCGCGCCGAGGGGGCTACATGATCAGAACGCGGCGATACCGGTCTGCGCGCGGCCGAGGATCAGCGCGTGGATGTCGTGCGTACCCTCGTAGGTGTTGACGACCTCGAGATTGACCATGTGGCGGATGATGCCGAACTCGTCCGAGATGCCGTTACCACCCAGCATGTCGCGCGCCACGCGGGCGATGTCGAGCGACTTGCCGCACGAGTTGCGCTTCATGATCGACGTGATCTCCGGCGCCGCCGTGCCTTCGTCCTTCATGCGGCCCAGACGCAGGCAGCCTTGCAGGCCGAGCGTGATTTCGGTCTGCATGTCGGCCAGTTTCTTTTGCACCAGCTGGTTTGCCGCGAGCGGCTTGCCGAACTGCTGGCGGTCCATCGTGTACTGGCGCGCCGTGTGCCAGCAATCCTCGGCCGCGCCCAGCGCGCCCCAGGCGATGCCGTAACGGGCCGAATTCAGGCACGTGAACGGACCTTTCAGGCCGCGCACGTCCGGGAACGCGTTTTCTTCCGGGCAGAACACATTGTCCATGACGATTTCGCCGGTGACCGACGCGCGCAGACCGAACTTGCCGTGGATCGCCGGAGCCGACAAACCCTTCCAGCCTTTTTCGAGCACGAAGCCGCGGATCGCGCCTTCATCGTCCTTGGCCCACACGACGAAGACGTCGGCCACGGGCGAGTTGGTGATCCACATCTTGGCGCCGGACAGGCTGTAGCCGCCCTCGACCTTGCGGGCGCGGGAAATCATCGAGCCAGGGTCGGAGCCGTGGTTTGGCTCGGTCAGGCCGAAGCAGCCAATCCATTCGCCCGTGGCCAGCTTTGGCAGGTATTTCTGTTTGGTGGCTTCGTTGCCGAATTCAAAGATCGGCACCATGACGAGCGACGACTGCACGCTCATCATCGAGCGGTAGCCGGAATCGACGCGTTCGACTTCGCGTGCGATCAGGCCGTAGGCAACGTACCCCATCGCCGGGCCGCCGTACTCTTCGGGAATGGTTGGACCGAGCAGGCCCAGTTCGCCCATCTCGCGGAAGATCGAGACATCCATCGACTCGTTACGGAACGCTTCGAGCACGCGTGGGCGCAGCTTGTCCTGGCAGTAGGCGGCGGTGGCGTCGCGCACCATGCGCTCTTCGTCAGTCAGCTGGCTGTTCAGCAGCAGCGGGTCATCCCAGTGGAAAGCGGCTTTCTTGGGCGAGTCGGTACGGGTCATCGGAAATCCTGTCTCTGAATTCTGGTTAGAAGTTACGCAACCATTATAGAAACGTGCCGCAGGCCGATCTTTTCAAACTGCGACAAGCATTTTCATTTTTGACTGGCGGTGCTGCCAAACTTGCCGCCGTGGAAGATCAGCGCCGGCTGCGGCTGCAACTGGCATTCTTCGACCTCGCCGACGAAGATGACGTGATCGCCTTCCGGGTAGCGGCTGCGGTTGTGGCATTCGAACCAGGCCGACACGCCCTTGAGGATCGGCAGGCCGGTGCGGGACAATTCGTAGTCGACGCCTTCGAACGGGTTTTCGCCGCGGCGCGCAAAGCGCATCGCCAGGTCTTCCTGGCCGGCAGACAGCACATTGATCACGTAGTGCGAGTTGCCGCTGAAGATCGGCATGCTGTTGGCCCCGGCGCCCAGGCTCCACAGCACCAGCGGCGGGTCGAGCGAGACCGAGTTGAACGAGCTGGCTGTCAGGCCGCGGAAGGTGCCATCGGCCAGGCGGGTGGTAATGACGGTGACGCCGGTCGCAAACTGCGACAGCGCCTGGCGGAAATGCGTGGTATCGAAGCCGCGCGTGGTCGCGCGGGCAGAAAGTGTATTCATGGTGTTCCTGGAACTGTGACGCTCATTATGCCACCGTCCCGCCCAAGCCTGCCGCGCCATGCTCTCTCGCCGTATCGACAGCGGGTCAATACAGCGGGCAGCCGAGCTTTGCGCTACATTAAGCTTATCGAAATTTTACGAAACAAGGTCCATCATGAGTGAGCAAACAACGGGCGACGTCGCCATCGTCGGGGGCGGCTGCTTCTGGTGCATCGAGGCGGTGTTTCTCGAAGCACGCGGCGTCACGCGCGTGGAGTCGGGCTATATGGGTGGCCATGCCGATCAACCGACCTACGAGGCCGTCTGCAATGGCACCACCGGCCACGCCGAGGTCGTGCGTCTGGAATTCGATCCGTCGTTGATCAGCTACCACGACATTCTCGAGATCTTCTTCACGATCCACGATCCGACGACACTCAATCGCCAGGGCAACGATGTTGGCACGCAATACCGGTCGGTGATCTTCACCACGTCGCCAGAGCAGGACACCGTCGCGCGCACCGTGATGGCCGAGATGGCCATGGTGTGGGATGCGCCCCTGGTGACGCAAGTGTTGCCGCAGGAAACCTGGTACAAGGCCGAGGACTACCACCAGAATTACTTCGCGCAACACCCGTTGCAGGGGTATTGCGCGTTCGTGGTGGCGCCGAAGGTCAGCAAGTTCCGCGCGACCTTCAGCGACCGCCTCAAGGCGTAACGATTACGGTTGCAGGCGGCTACGCGTCCAGCTGCCGTCCGGCTGGCGCTGGTAGACGATCCGGTCATGAAAGCGCGAGCGGCGGCCTTGCCAGAACTCGATGCGCTCGGGCACCAGGCGGAAGCCGCCCCAGTTGTCCGGGCGCGCCGGATCGTCGCCGGCGGCTTGGGCTACGGCGTCGTAATTCGCTTCGAGCGCAGCGCGACTGGCAATCGGGCTGCTCTGTTGCGAAGCAATGGCCGCCACCCGGCTCTTGAGCGGCCGGCTGCGGAAATAATGGTCGCTTTCTTCGCTCGACGTCATCTCGACACGGCCTTCGATGCGGATCTGGCGTTCGAGCTCGCTCCAGAAGAACAGCAGGGCGGCCTGGTTATTGCCGCGCAGTTCCTGCGCCTTCTGGCTGTCGTAATTGGTGTACCAGGTAAAACCGCGCGGATCGAATTGCTTGATCAGCACGATGCGCGAGCTCGGCCGGTTGCCCGGGCCGACAGTCGCCAGCGTCATGGCATTCGGCTCGTTCACTTGCGCGGCCAGGGCCTGCTCGAACCATGCCGTGAATTGCGCGATCGGGTCGTCCAGCACATCGTCTTCGTTCAGGCTGGCCTGACCGTAATCCTGGCGCAGATCAGCCACCGCCTGGCCGACGCCGGCCGTTTTGGCCGCCGCCGTGGCCGATGTTGTGGCAGATGCTGTGGCCGATGCCACCGGCTGGTCAAACGCCTCGGGCGCCAGCAGGCCGCGGCGGCGCTGCATCGCCTGGCCCAATTGCGCCATCTGCTCGGGCGAGAACAGGCGCATCGCCATCGGCGCCAGCGTGCTTTCCTCGCGCTCCATGTGCGCCGTGTAGCGGGCGACGAAGCGCTCGACGGCCGTGCTGGAGAGCATGGTCCCGGTGCCGGCTTCGATCGCGGTCAGTTGCTCGTGCAGGTCTTGCCACAGGGCGTCCATGTCGTTGTGGTCCTGCACGATCGTCGGCGCCAGTGCCTGCAGCGTGGCGGCATCGTCGCCCTGCGCGGTGGCGCGCAGCATCGGGATCAGGTCCTGTTCTTCGTCGTCGTGGTGCAGGTGCGCCGCCTTGTCGAAGTAGCGCAGCACGGCGCCGGCGGCGTCGCGCGCCTGCTTGTCGACGCCATGTTCGGCCAGGTGCGGCAGCAGCTTTTCAAGGGTGGAGAGTTGTTTGCGGATGCGGCCATGGCAATGCTTGAGCACGGCGATCGGCTGGGAGAAATCGGGGGCGGTGTCGGGCAGGAGAGAGGTCATTGTTCTGTGGGAGACACGCAGGTTATTTGGTTGACGAACGATTATTCTAGTGTAGTCGCGAAACACCTGTCCGCTACAATATCGGGATGAATCAATTACTTGAGCAAGGGGCGGCGGCAACGCCCACGGAGGATGTCGACTTTGCGCGCCGTTTTGGCGGCATCGGGCGCCTGTATGGTGAGCCTGCGCTGGAACGTTTCCGCGCGGCGCACGTTTGCGTGATCGGCGTCGGCGGCGTCGGTTCGTGGGTGGTCGAGGCGCTGGCGCGCAGCGCCATTGGCCACCTGACCCTGATCGATCTCGACAACGTGGCCGAATCGAATATCAACCGCCAGATCCAGGCGCTGTCATCGACCATCGGCATGCCGAAGATCGAAGCGCTGCGCCAGCGCATCGCCGAGATCAATCCGTTTTGCCAGGTGACCTTGGTCGAGGACTTCATCGACCTGGAGAACATCGAGACGCTGGTGGCCAACCAGGGCTTCGACTACGTGGTCGATGCGATTGACAGCGTCAAGCCAAAGGCGGCGCTGATCGCCTGGTGCAGCGCCAACAAGATGCCGCTCGTGGTGGTGGGCGGTGCCGGCGGCCAGATCGATCCGACCAAGGTCGAGATCCGCGACCTGGCCCGCACCGAGCAGGAACCGCTGCTGAAAAAAGTGCGCAAGCTGCTGCGCGCGCAATACGGTTTTTCGCGCGGTGAAAAGCAGAAGTACCACATCGATGCCGTGTTTTCGATGGAGCCTTTGCGGTATCCGGACACGGGAGACGCCTGCGAGATCGATGACAACGGCATCACGGGCCTGAACTGCGCCGGATTCGGCTCGTGCATGGTGGTAACCGCTACCTTCGGCATGGTGACGGCGGGGCAGGTGCTGCGCCGGCTGGCCGAGGCGGCCAATGCGCAGGCTGCAGCTGCCAATGCCGCTGCCGGGCAAACTGTGCAAGCTGAGGCTGCCTTGCTATCATAGGTGCCAGATGCAACCGCCCGGTTGCGACCTTTTGATGGAAGAGCACACATGATTCGTCGATCCGCAGTCATCGCCCTGTTCCTGGTGGCAGGCAGCGCCCAGGCCCAGGAAGGCGCACAGGACGCCAGCAAGCCCGCGACCCAGCCGCCGCCGGAAGCGCAGCAGCCAGCTACCGCGCCTGCTGCTACCCCGGTCACGCCGCCGGTCGCCGCTGCAACCCAGGCGCCGCAGGTCGAGATCGTCGATCGCGTGGTCGGCACCGGCAAGGAAGCATCACTGGGCAGCAATGTTGTCGTGAATTACACAGGCTGGTTCCACAAGCCGCTGGCCAAGCAGCAGCGCGGCCGCAAGTTCGATTCGTCCCTCGACAACGGCCGCGATCCGCTGGAATTCCAGCTGGGCGCAGGCCGTGTGATCAAGGGCTGGGAGCAGGGCGTGGCGGGTATGAAGGTCGGCGGCAAGCGCACGCTGATCATCCCGAGCGCGCTGGCCTACGGCAAGCGTGGCGCGGGCGGCGGAATGATTCCGCCGGATTCGGACCTGATCTTCGACGTCGAATTGCTCAACGTGAAGTAATGCTGTTCTGGCGTGGCCCAGTTTCGGGCCACGCCAGTCGGTCAGTGCGCGTGCCCCTGCAGCGTGCAGTGATGATGGGTCGTGCCTTCCTCGACTTGCAGCGTGCAGTGATGAATCGCGAACTGCCCGCATAACCCGTCCACCATCGCATCGATCGCGGCATCGCCCGGATACCCGGCGGGCATCACGACGTGCGCCGTCAGCGCCGTCTCGGTCGTGCTCAGCGCCCAGATGTGCAGGTCGTGCAGGTCGGCCACGCCGGGCTGCGCGAGCAGGAAGGCGCGCACCTTGTCGGCATCCACGCCGGGCGGCACGGCCGCCATCGACAGCTGCACCGATTCGCGCAGCAGCGACCATGTACCCAGCACGATCACCACCACGATCGCCAGGCTCACCGCCGGGTCGATCCAGGTCCAGCCCCAGAACATGATGATCAGGCCCGAGATCGCCACGCCCAGCGACAGCGCCGCATCGGCCGCCATGTGCAGGTAGGCGCCGCGGATGTTCAGATCGCCCTTGCTGCCAGCCAGGAACAGCCAGGCCGAGAAGCCGTTGATCAGCACGCCGATGGCGGCAACGATCGACACCGTGGCCCCGGCCACGGGCGCCGGTTCGGCGAAGCGCTGCACGGCTTCCCAGGCGATGGCGCCGCACGCCACCATCAGCAGCAGGCCGTTGCCCATTGCCGCCAGGATCGACGAGCCGCGCAGGCCGTAGGTGTAGCGGCCGGTCGGTACGCTCTTGGCGAGCACCGCCGCGCCCCAGGCCAGCACCAGGCCCAGCACGTCGGACAGGTTGTGACCGGCGTCGGCCATCAGCGCCGTCGAGTGCGCGATGAAGCCGTAGGCGAATTCGATGATGACAAACGCCATGTTGAGCCCGATCGCCAGCGCGAAAGCGCGGCCGTTGCCTTCGGGGGAGGGCATGTGATGGTGATGGTGGCCAAAGCCGTGGCCATGATCGTCGTGCTTGTGATCGTGCTTGTCCTCGTGACCATGATCGTGGTCGTGGTCATGATCGTGCTGGTGATGTTGGCTCATGCGTCCATTCCGGTGGCGGGTTCGGCGATGTGCTCGAACATGGTGGAAAGCAGGCTGCTGATGTGGGCATCGGCAGCTGCGTAAAAGACTTGCTTGCCCTGGCGCTCGGCCTTGACGATGCGGGCCGCGCGCAGCAGGCGCAGATGGTGGCTGACCAGTGAGCTTGACAGCGACAGCGAGCTGGCGATATCGCCCACGGCCGTCGGCTGCGTCAGGCAGGCCAGCACGATGCGCAGGCGCGTCGCGTCACCCAGCAGGTGAAACAGGTCGGCCAGCTGACCGATCGCTTCCTCGGGCGGCGGGGCGATCGGCTGGGCAGCCGGGTGCGTGTGGGTGCGTTCGTGCATGCGACTCTAACATGTGAATAGGTGTTCACATGTTAGAGCAAAGAACTGTGGCGGGCAAGCATGCCGTGGAGGTATATCGGTTCAGTGATGTGGCTTGTCGCGCACCTGCCCATCGTCATCCCGAATCTCGGGCTGCCCCAGCCCCAGCTTCTGCAACTGCGGCAGGATCTTGCGCCGTTCGCCGACCGCCACCACGATCATCCGGTCCGGATCAAGCCATCGGCGCGCCACAGCCTGCACGTCGTCGACGCCGACACCCACCAGGTGTGTGGCCAGGCTGTCGTAGTAATCCGGCGGCAAACCATAAACGAACAATTCCGTCAGGCTCGCGCCGATGTCGGCATTGGTCTCGAACTGCCCTGGCAGCGACAGCAGCTGCGCATTGCGCGCCGCCGCCAGTTCGTCGGCGGAGATCGGCTGCTCACGCAGCAGCGCGACTTCGCGCAGGATTTCGCGCACTGCTTCGCCGGTCGCATCCTGCTGAACGCTGGCTTCCACCGAAAACGGCGCCGGCTGGCGGTCGTAGTCGAAGTGCGAATGGATGCCATAAGTCAGCCCGCGCGTCTCGCGCAGATTGTTGTTGAGCCGGCTCGAGAACATCCCGCCCAGCACCCCGTTCATGATTTGCAGGGCAGGGAAGTCGGGCGTGTCGCGCGCCGGGCCCATCGTCGCCACCTGCAGCGCCGTCTGGCCAGCGTCGGGCTGGTCGATCAGGACCAGGCGCGCAGCCGTCGGTTTGGCCTGGCCAACCGCAGCTGCTGGTGCCTCAGCCGCCGTCCAGCCGCCGAACTGCGCCTGCGCCAGCGCTTCCAGTTCGGCGCGTGTGATGTCGCCCGTGACCACCAGCGCCGCGTTCGACGGCACGTAGTGGCGGCGCCAGAAGCCGACGATGTCGTCGCGCGTCGTGCGCCGGATGGCCGGCTCCAGGCCAAGCTGGCCATAGCCTTTGGGGTGGCCGGCGCCAAACAGCGCGCCTGATGCCGCCAGCGCAGCGACGGTTTCCGGGTCGTCGCGCTGCTGCGTGAGCGCGCCAAGGCGGTCCTGGCGCTGGCGCTCGATCTCGGCGACCGGGAACGCCGGCCGCTGGACGATGTCGGCAACGATTTCCAGCGCGCGAGAGAACGTGGACGTCAGGGCCAGCAGCGAGACAGTGGAGACGTCGTCGCTGCTGCCCGTGTCCATGAAGGCGCCCAATTGGGCGATGTCGTCGGCGATGGCCGGCGCGCTGCGCGTGGCCGTGCCTTCTTCGAGCATCTGGGCGGTAAAGCCGGCCAGGCCGGGCAGATCAGGCGGATTGGCTGCGCCGCCGCTACGCACCACGAGCTGGCTCGACACGAGCGGGAGCGCCGGATTGCGGTAGTGGATGACAGTCAGGCCATTGGCCAGCGTGAAGGTTTCGCCGCGTGGCTGCTTGAAGCGCGGCGTTGGGCCGGCTTTCGGCGGTGTGGCGCGCCACGCTTCGGCCACGTTGACCGGGGCCACCGGCTTTGGTGCGGCAGCGGTCCGGGCGGGCTTGCCGGCGCGCGGATCATCCACCTTCGGCTTGCCCGGCACACCCGTGACGACGGCGCGCGCCTGCTGCGGCAGCCAGGTCTGCACCGCGCGCTGGACGGCGGCGGCGTCGATACGGCGCAGGCGCGCCAGGTCCTTGTCCAGGTAGCCCGGGTCGCCCGTATACAGGTTGTAGTGATTGAGCTGCTCGGCCAGGCCATCGCCGCCCAGCTTTTCCAGCGATGCCAGCAGCGACGTTTCCAGGCTGTTGCGCGCGCGTTCGACTTCGCGCGCCGTCGGGCCTTCGGCGCGCAGCAGGGCCAGTTCGGCGTCGATCGCCGCTTCGATCTCTTGCGGCGTGTGGCCGGCGCGCGCCGTCACGTCGATGACGAAGGTCGAGGCCAGGCCCAGCGAGCCCTGCGAGGCCGAGACGTCCTGCGCGATCTGGCGTTCGTAGACGAGCGACTTGTACAGGCGGCTCGACTTGCCGCCGCCCAGGATCGTCGCCGCCACCATCAGTTCGGCGTCGCCGGGCTGATAGGCAGCCGGTGTGAGCCAGCCCATGAACACGCGCGGCAGTTCGACGCGGTCGCGCACGACGACGCGGCGTTCGGCCGTGATCGGCGGCGTGACCACGTGCGGGCGCACCACGTCCGGCCCGCGCCGCAGGCCGCCGAAGTAGCGCGTGACCAGCTCGCGCACGGCCTGCTTGTCGATGTCGCCGGCGATCACCAGGCTGGCATTGTTGGGGCCATAGTACTGGGTGAAGAAGGCGCGCACGTCTTCCAGGCGCGCGCTCTGGATGTCGGCGTGCGAACCGATGATCGAGGCCGCGTACGGGTGGCCCTGCGGGAACAGCGTGCGCGCCAGCGCTTCCTCGACGATGCCGTACGGCTCGCCCTCGACGGTCTGGCGCCGCTCGTTGCGTACCACGTCCTGCTGGTTGGTCAGCGCCTGCTGGTCGAGCACGTCCAGCAGGTAGCCCATGCGGTCGGCGTGCACCCACAGCGCCAGTTCGAGCTGGTTCGACGGCACGGTGTCGTAGTAGCTGGTGCTGTCGTACCCCGTGCCGCCATTGCTGTCGGTTGCGCCGGCGCCTTCGAGCAGGCGGTCGGCCATGCCGCGCGGGATGTGCGCGGTGGCGGCGAACATCATGTGCTCGAACAGGTGGGCAAAGCCGGTCAGGCCGGGCGCCTCGTTGGCCGGGCCGACGTGGTACCACAGGTTCACGGCCACGATCGGCAGGCGCTTGTCTTCGACCAGGATGACTTGCAGGCCGTTGGGCAGCACCAGTTTGTCAAAGGCGATCGCCGGCACGGGCGCGGATGCCGGTGACGATGCAGGCACGGGGGGCTGTGCCTGGGCCGGGCCGGCGGCCGGCGCAGCGGCCAGCATCAGCGGGACCATCAGGGTAGGAATATTCAAGCATTCTCCAGATAATTCATTGGCAACGACGCCGGCGCCGGCCAGGCGACGCCCCGGCCAGCCGGCGGGGTAGTGGGCTGCAGGACACCATCGGACTGGCCGCGCACAACACGCTATTATCGCGGATAGGCAGCAAAGGCGTGGGCCGGCGCCGCCATTGCCCGTCTATTCCACGAAGCGCAGCAGCCCGCGCAGCGCATGCGCCACGGCCTGCGCGCGCACGGCCTGGCGGTCGCCCTGGAACACCAGACGCTCGGTCTGCACGCGGTCACCCTGCGCCCAGCCGAAGCACACGGTGCCAACCGGCTTGCCGGGCACCCCGCCGCTCGGGCCGGCGATGCCGGTGGTCGAGACCGCCACGTCGGCGCTGCTGTTGGCGACGGCGCCCGCGGCCATCGCGGCGGCCACTTCTTCGCTGACGGCGCCGAATTGCGCGATGACGGCGTCGGAGACGTCGAGCATGTCGTTCTTGGCCGTGTTCGAATAGGTGACGAAGCCGCGATCGAACCAGTCGCTCGAGCCGGGGATGTCGGTAAGCGCCTGGGCGATGCCGCCGCCGGTACAGGATTCGGCCGTGGCCAGCATCATTTTTTTGGCGCCAAGCGTCTGGCTGACCTGATTTGCAAGATCGGTAAGTGCATGCGTCACGTGCGTCTCCTTGTGCAGTCGGCGGACGGGCTTGTCCGGGTAGTCCATTCTAGCGCGCGGTGCGGCAGCAGGGGACCCCGGCTTCGAGGCGGTGGCGGGATGGTATTGCCGAATGTAAAGATGCTATGCTCCCGGCATGGTCACATCCAAGCCAACGTTATTGTCGAGACCCGATACATGTTCCGTGCGCCATGCGGCTTGGCCGGACTGCTATGCTGGAATGCAGGTGCCGTCAGTGAGTGAGTCTGTGACTGAATCTCTCTTTTTTGTTTCACATAAATTTTACAATGCCGTACGGACGCATCGCATGTGGCCAGCCAGGGTTGGCCGGGTCGTGAAGACGCCAGCCGAACCAGGCCAGCGTCCCGCGCCCACGCGTAGCCGTTTCGTGAAACGGTTCGTGGAGGAAGCATGAGTCGCCAGCACTCGATCCGCAAGAAGCTGGTTGCAATGGTGATGATGACGACGCTCGTCGCATTGCTGGTCTCGATCGCCCTGGTGGTGGCCTATGATCTGCGCAGCTATCACCGCACGCTCGTCAATGATCTGTCGACCGACGCCGAACTGGTCGGCCACATGACGTCTGCCGCGCTCACCTTCGACGACCCGCGCCTTGCCAACGAAGATCTGCTGCTGCTGCGGGCCAGTCCCCTGGTGCGCGGCGCCGCCATCTACGATGCGCGTGGCCAGCTGTTCGCGTCCTATTCGGCCGCCGGCGAACAGCGCCCCGTGCCCAAGCGACTCGACCAGATCGACGACAGCGGCAACGGCATCCTGGTGGTCAGCCAGCCGATCGTCGAAAATGGCGAGACGGTCGGTACCGTCGTGATGCGCGCCGAGAACCGCATACTGGCGCGCTTCATCGATTACCTCGCCATTGCTGTCGGCGTGACCCTGATCGCGATGGCGATCGCCTACCTGCTGATGCGCCGTTTCGGGCGCGTGCTCACTTCGCCGATCATCGCGATCAGCGAAGTGGCGCGCGATGTGGTGGCCACGCGCGACTATTCGCGCCGGGCGCCACGCATCGGCGAGGATGAAGCGGCCGAACTGGCGGACTCGTTCAATGCGATGCTTACCGAAATCGAAGGCCGCACGCGCGAGCTCGAAGACTCGCACATCGCCACCTTGCGCACGGCCAGCGAGCGCTCGCATGCCCAGCAGGAGGTGATGCGCCTGAACGAACAGCTCGAGCAGCGCGTCGACGAACGCACGCTGCAGCTGGCGCTGGCCAATGCCGAACTGGCCAACGCCAATGAAGAAGCGCGCAGCGCCAACCAGGCCAAGTCGGCCTTTTTGTCATCGATGAGCCACGAGCTGCGCACGCCGCTCAATGCGATCCTGGGCTTTGCGCAGATCCTGACGTCCAACACGCTGCCGTCGACGCTCGAGCAAAAGAAGGAATTTGCCAACCACATCCTCAAGTCGGGCCGCCACCTGCTCACGCTGATCAACGAGATCCTCGACCTGGCCAAGGTCGAATCGGGCACCATCACGCTGTCGATGGAGCCGGTCGCGCTGGCCGACATCTTGCTCGAGTGCCGCACGATGATCGAACCGATCGCCGCCACGCGCAAGGTGAGGGTGCTGTTCCCCGACGTCGACGGCGCCGTGGTGATGGCCGACCGCACACGCCTGAAGCAGGTCATGCTCAACCTGCTGTCAAACGCCGTCAAGTACAACCGCGACGAGGGCGCCGTGGTGCTCACGTGCGACCAGTGCACGCCCACGCGCATGCGCCTGTCGATCCAGGACACCGGCAACGGGCTCAACCCCGAGCAGGTCGCGAGCCTGTTCCAGCCATTCAACCGGCTGGGCCAGGAGTCGGGCACGCAAGAAGGCACCGGCATCGGCCTGGTCGTGACCAAGCGCCTGGTGGAGCTGATGGGCGGCGAGATCGGCGTGACCAGCAGCCCGGGCGTGGGCAGCGTGTTCTGGATCGAGCTGGCCAGCACCGCGCCGCGCACGTCCAGCCTGGCCGAACGCGTTGCGCCCGCCGGCAACGGGTCCACGTCATCCGCATCCGCATCCGACGCCGCGCCGCGCCTGCTGCTGTATGTCGAGGACAATCCCGCCAACCTGCGCCTGGTCGAAGAGATCGTGGCGTTCCGGCGCGACTTGCGTCTGCTGGCGGCGCACGACGGCCACCTGGGCCTGCAACTGGCGCGGGCACATCGCCCCGACATCATCCTGATGGACCTGAACCTGCCCGGCATGAGTGGCTTCGAGGTGCTGCGCCAGCTGGGCGCGGACGCTGAAACAGCGGACATTCCGGTGATTGCGCTGACCGCCAACGCCATGCCGCGCGATATCGAGCGCGGCGTGGCGGCGGGCTTCCACCGCTATCTGACCAAGCCGATCGACATCGAAAAATTCACTGAAGCGATCAACAGCACCCTGGCGGAAGGGCCCGACCTGGCTGCTTCAGGCGAAAGGAATCATCGATGATTTCCCTGTCCGACATCAGGCGCGCCCGCATTCTGGTCGTCGATGACGAACCGGTCAACGTGCAGCTACTCGAATACCTCCTGAAGACCACCGGCTACGAAAACGTCCTCTCGACGTTCGACCCGCGCCAGGTCGTGGCGCTGCATCTGAAGCACCGCTTCGACCTGATCATCCTCGACCTGCACATGCCCGGCATGGACGGCTTCGACGTGATGGAAGCCTTGAAGCCCCTGGAGAGCGATTCGTGGTTGCCGGTGCTGGTGGTGACGGCCGAACCGGACAAGAAACTGGCGGCGCTCGAAGCCGGCGCCCGCGACTTCATCGGCAAGCCGTTCGACACGGTCGAGGTCATGACGCGCATCCGCAACCTGCTCGAGGTGCGCCTGTTGCACCGCGAGTCCCTCGACTACGGCAGCGAACTCGAACGCCAGGTGCGCGAGCGCACCGCCGAACTGGCGCGCTTTCGCGGTGCGATGGACGCCACGCCCGATGCGCTGTTTTTGATCGACACGGCCAGCATGGCGATGGTCGACGTGTCCGAAGGCGCGTGCCGCATGCTGGGCTTTTCGCGCGACGCACTGCTGCGCATCGATCCGGTGGCGCTGGGCCTGGCCTCGCGCACGCAGCTCGAGCGGCACATGGGCGCGGCGGCGCAGGGCGGGCGGCCCGAACCCGACATCGTCGAAACCGACCTGCTGCGCGCCGGCGGCGAAGGTTCGGTGCCGGTGGAAATCAGCTGGAAGCTGCAGGACCCGGAAGGGCAGCGCAACGCCCAGCGTATGCTCATTGCCGTGGCGCGCGACATCAGCGAGCGCCTGCAGGCGCAGGAACGGCTGCGCCACGCGGCCAGCTACGACGCGCTGACCGGCCTGCCGAACCGTACGCTGTTTTTTGAAAATCTGCGCGGCACGATCGAGCTGGCCCAGGACAAGAACTGGCGCGTGGCGGTGCTGTGCATCACGCTCGACCGCTTCAAGGTGATCAACGATTCGCTCGGCACGGCGCCGGGCGACGAGCTGCTGCGCCAGTTCAGCACGCGCCTGGTGCGCTGCGTGAAGGTGCGCGATTCGGTCGGGCGCCTGGGCGGCGATGAATTCGCGTTGATCCTGACGATGCCGCGCGAGCAGCAGGATGCCGTGAACATGGCCAACGAAGTGCGCGAAGCGCTGCGCCTGCCGTTCGACCTGCACGGTCAGCAGGCCGCGCTCACGGCCAGCATCGGCATCGCGATGTACCCGGACGATACGATCGACCCCGGCACGCTGGTCAAGTACGCCGACACGGCCATGGTGCGGGCCAAGGAAGCGGGGCGCGACGGCTACCGCTTCTTCACTGCCGGCATGAACGTGCAGGTGCTGGCGCGCCTGGACCTCGAACTGGCGCTGCGCGGCGCACTCGAAGATGGCCAATTTGTACTGCACTACCAGCCCAAGATGGAACTCAATACCGGCCGTATCGCCGGCAGCGAAGCGCTGCTGCGCTGGAACCGGCCCGGCTATGGCCTCGTGTATCCGGCCGAATTCGTGCCGGTGATGGAAGAGACGGGTCTGGTCGTGCGCGTGGGCGACTGGATCATCAACGAAGCCTGCCGCCAGATCGCGGTCTGGAACGCGCAGGGCGTGCGCGACGTGCGGGTGGCGGTGAACGTGTCGAGCCGCCAGTTCGTCGAGGGCGACCTGGAAGAGGTGGTGCGCAGCGCCCTCGAACGTCACGGCATCGAGGCGGGTCTGCTCGAACTGGAGCTGACCGAGAGCGCGCTGATGCAGAATGTCGAGCGCACGACGGCGGTGCTCACACGCCTGAAGGCGCTGGGTATCCGCATCGCGATCGACGATTTCGGCACCGGCTACTCGAGCCTGGCCTACCTGAAGCGCTTCCCGATCGACAAGCTCAAGATCGACATCGCGTTCGTGCGCGACATCATCACCAATCCGGACGACGCGGCAATCGCGCTGGCCATCATCAGCATGGCGCACAGCCTGCACATGCAGGTGGTCGCCGAAGGCGTCGAGACGCGCGCCCAGATGGCTTACCTGCGCCGTAACCGCTGCGACGAAATTCAGGGGTTCTACTTTTCGCGCGCGCTGCCGGCCGCGCAGCTGGCCACGCTCGTGGTCTCGAACCGCGCCAATCCGAACGAGCCGCCGGAAGTCATCGACAACGTGCAGACGCTGCTCATCGTCGACGACGACGTGAACGTGCTGGCCGCTTTGCACCGGCTGTTCCGGCGCGACGGCTACCGCGTGCTGACGGCATCGTCGTCGAGCGAAGGCTTTGAATTGCTGGCGCTGTACCACGTGCACGTGATCCTGTGCGACCAGCGCATGCCGGTGATGAGCGGAACCGAGTTTCTCAGCAAGGTCAAGGAGATGTATCCTGACACGATCCGCATCATCCTGTCGGGCGACACGGGCGTGGAGGCGGTGCTCGATTCGATCAACCGCGGCGCGATCTACCGCTTCTATACCAAGCCGTGGGACGACATGGAACTGCGCGACAATATCCGGCTGGCGTTTCGCCATTACTGGATGACGCATGGGCCATATGACGACCGCAAGGCGCCGCGCGAAGGCGACGATCCTGCGCACGGGGACGAGCACCCCGCCGCGCCCGCGCATCAGGCGCCGCTGAAGTGATCCCAGCCTGAGAGTGCCAGATCGAGCGGGGCGCCGTGCGCATCGACCAGGCGCAGTCCCGGTGCGGCGTCGATCGTGCCGACCCGGGTGACGGGCGTGCCGGCCTGCACCCCTGCGGCCAGCACGGCCTCGCGCGCGGCGCGCGGCGCCGTGAAGCACAACTCGTAATCGTCGCCGCCGGCGGCCGTGAAACGCCGCCGCAGCGCCGGCGCCTGCTGCGCCAGCACCGGCCCGGCCGGCAGCGCATCGACGTCGAGCGTCGCGCCCACGCGCGAGGCGTGCAGGATGTGGCCAAGGTCGCCCACCAGCCCGTCCGAGATATCCAGCGCCGCATGGGCAACCGGCAGGCTGGCCAGCGCCAGGCCGAGGGCCACGCGCGGGGTGGGCAGGTGCATGCGCGTGGCCGCCTGCGCGTGCAATGCCGGGTCGAGTTCGAGCTCTTTCCAGTACCCCGCCAGTGCCAGCCGCGCGTCGCCCAGCGTGCCCGAGATCCAGATGTCGTCGTCCACCTGCGCCGCATCGCGCCGCAGCGCGTGGCCAGGCGACAGCTCGCCGAACACGGTGATGCAGATGTTCAGCGGCCCCCTGGTCGTGTCACCTCCGATCAGTTCGCACCCGTGCGCGTCGGCCAGTGCGAACAGGCCTTGCGAAAAGCCGGCGAGCCAGTCCGGATCGGCCTCGGGCAGTGCCAGCGCCAGCGTGAACGCGACGGGGCGCGCGCCCATTGCCGCCAGGTCGGACAGGTTCACGGCCAGCGCCTTGTGGCCCAGCATGCGCGGATCGGCGCCGGCAAAGAAGTGGCGATCTTCGACCAGCATGTCGGACGAGATGGCGAGCTGGCGGCCCGGCGTGATGGCAAGCAGGGCGCAGTCGTCACCGATGCCCAGGGGCGCGCGGCCAGGCCGGTCGCGCTTGAAGTAGCGCTTGATGAGGTCGAATTCGGAGAGCATGGCCACGATTGTACCGTGGTGCCAACGGCCGGCCAGCCCGGGCACTTTTGCTGCAACCGCACATAATCATGTTGAAAATACGTAGTCGTTGCCAAGACCCTCTCTGATAGAATCGAAAGCCCCGTTTCGCACCAGGAAGGCCTCTCAGCATGGATTCGTCATCTGACAAAAAAGAAGAATTGCGTCAGCAATTGCGCCAAGCAGCGCTCGAATATCACCAGTTCCCACGTCCCGGCAAGATCAGCGTCACGCCCACCAAGGGCTTGCTGAACCAGCGCGACCTGGCGCTGGCGTACTCGCCGGGCGTCGCGGCGCCATGCGAAGAAATCGTCAAGGATCCCGCCAACGCCTACAAGTACACGGCGCGCGGTAACCTGGTAGCAGTCATCACCAACGGCACCGCTGTGCTGGGCCTGGGCAATATAGGCCCACTGGCCTCCAAGCCAGTGATGGAAGGCAAGGGCGTACTGTTCAAGAAGTTTGCCGCCATCGACGTGTTCGACATCGAGATCAACGAAACCGATCCCGACAAGCTGGTCGACATCATCGCCTCGCTCGAGCCGACCTTTGGCGGCGTGAACCTCGAGGACATCAAGGCGCCCGAGTGCTTCTACATCGAGCGCAAGCTGCGCGAGCGCATGAAGATCCCGGTCTTCCACGATGACCAGCATGGCACCGCAATCATTGTCGGCGCCGCAATCATGAATGGCCTGAAGGTCGTGGGCAAGGACATCACGTCGTGCAAACTGGTCGTGTCCGGCGCCGGCGCGGCCGCGCTGGCCTGCCTCGACCTGATCGTCGACCTGGGCTTCCCGATCGAAAATATCTATGTCACCGACCTGGCCGGTGTGGTCTACAAGGGCCGCGTCGAACTGATGGACCCGGACAAGGAACGCTTCGCCCAGGACACGCCGCACCGCAGCCTGGCTGAAGTCATCCCGGGCGCCGACATCTTCCTGGGCCTGTCCGCTGGCGGCGTGCTCAAGAAGGAAATGGTCGCGTCGATGGGCCCGAGCCCGCTGATCCTGGCGCTGGCCAACCCGAATCCCGAGATCCTGCCCGAAGACGTCAAGTCCGTGCGCAGCGATGCGATCATCGCCACCGGCCGTTCGGATTATCCGAACCAGGTCAACAACGTGCTGTGCTTCCCGTACATGTTCCGCGGCGCGCTCGATTGCGGCGCGACGACGATCACGCGCGAAATGGAAATTGCCGTCGTCCACGCGATTGCCGACCTGGCGCACGCCGAGCAGTCGGACATCGTGGCCTCGGCCTATGGCATCTCGAACCTGTCGTTCGGTCCGGAATACCTGATCCCGATGCCGTTCGATCCGCGCCTGTTGACCCATATCGCGCCGGCCGTGGCCAAGGCCGCGATGGACGGTGGCGTTGCCGCCCGCCCGATCGAGGACCTGGGCGCCTACGCCGAGAGCCTGCAGCAGTTCGTGTACCGTAGCGGTACCTTCATGAAGCCGCTGTTTACGATCGCCAAGAGCGCGCCGGATGAGCTCAAGCGCATCGTCTACGCCGAAGGCGAAGAAGAGCGCGTGCTGCGCGCCGTCCAGGTGGTGGTCGACGAAAAACTGGCGCGCCCGATCCTGGTCGGTCGCCCGGCCGTGCTGGAGCAGCGCATTGAGAAATTCGGCCTGCGTCTGAAACTGGGCGTGCACTTCGATGTCATCAATCCCGATTTCGACGAGCGTTACCGCGATTACTGGCAGAGCTATCACCAGATGGTGATGCGCAAGGGCGTCACGCAGGACCTGGCCAAGCTGGCCATGCGCCGCCGCCATACGCTGATCGGCGCGATGATGATCCACAAGGGCGAAGCCGACGGCATGATCTGCGGCACCTACGGCACCACGCAGATGCACCTGGAATTCGTCGACCAGGTGCTGGGCAAGCGCGCCGGCGCCAAGGTGTATGCGGCGATGAACTTCGTCATCACGCCGGAGCGCCAGCTGGCGATGGTCGATACCCACGTCAACGAAAACCCGAACGCCGAGCAACTGGCCGAGATTACGGTGATGGCGGCCGAAGAGATGGAACGCTTCGGCATCGTCCCGCGCGCAGCCTTGCTGTCGCACTCGAACTTCGGCAGCGCCAATTCGGAGTCGGCGCAAAAGATGCGCGCCGCGCTGGCACTCGTGCAGCAGAAGAAGCCCGACCTCGAAATCGATGGCGAGATGCATGGCGACACGGCGCTCGACGCCAAGATGCGCGCCAAGATCATGCCGAACTCGACGCTCAAGGGCGATGCGAACCTGCTCGTGATGCCAAATATCGACGCCGCGAACATCGCCTACAACCTGGTCAAGACGGCGGCCGGCAACGGCATCGCCATCGGCCCGGTCTTGCTGGGCTGCGCACGGCCGGTGCATATCCTGACCCCGTCGGCCACCGTGCGCCGGATCGTCAACATGACGGCGCTGGCCGTCGTCGAGGCAGTGTCGCCGCGCTGAGCGAGGACGCACTGAACGCGTGGATGGCGCTGCCATCCACGCGACACTCCGGACGCACAATGTCTCTGGCTGTCACACTTTGTCACGCCTGACGGACACACGTAACAAACGGTAAGCGCTTACTTTACCGCGTCACTTTCGCGTCACAATTGCTCGGGAAGGCGTTGTACGGGTTGCAATAAGCCCCGGGGCACGAGGCAATTTGGCGACATCCTCTGCTACAATCTGCGTTTGGCCGGGCGTGGTTTTTACTACACGCGCCTGCAAGACCAACCTTACATCATCCATCACATGCACAACAAACGAGCTCTCATCACCGGTATCACTGGCCAGGATGGCGCCTATCTGGCGCAACTGCTTCTCGAGAAAGGCTACCACGTCACCGGTACCTATCGCCGTTCGAGCTCAGTCAATTTCTGGCGCATGGATGAGCTCGGCGTTACTACCCATCCGAATCTGTCGCTGGTCGAATATGACCTGACCGACCTGGCGTCGAGCATCCGTTTGCTCGAAACGGCGCAGCCGTCCGAGGTCTATAACCTGGCCGCGCAAAGCTTCGTCGGCGTGTCGTTCGACCAGCCGTTGGCCACCGCATCGATCACCGGCCTGGGTGCTGTCCACCTGCTCGAGGCGATCCGCATCGTCAACGCCAAGATCCGCTTCTATCAGGCGTCGACGTCCGAAATGTTCGGCAAGGTGCAGGCGATCCCGCAGATCGAAGAAACCCCGTTCTACCCGCGCAGCCCGTACGGCGTGGCCAAGCTGTATGCGCACTGGATGACGATCAACTACCGCGAGTCGTATGACATCTTCGGTTCGTCGGGCATCCTGTTCAACCATGAGTCGCCACTGCGCGGCCGTGAGTTCGTCACGCGCAAGATCACCGATACCGTTGCCAAGATCAAGCTGGGCAAGCAGGACGTGCTCGAGCTGGGCAATATGGACGCCAAGCGCGACTGGGGTTTCGCCAAGGAATACGTCGAAGGCATGTGGCGCATGCTGCAGGCCGACAAGCCTGACACCTATGTGCTAGCAACCAACCGTACTGAAACCGTGCGCGATTTCGTCACCATGGCCTTCAAGGCGGTCAATGTGACGCTTGACTGGAGTGGCAGCGGTGACAATGAAGTAGCTCACTGCACCGTCAGCGGCAAGCAACTGGTGCGCGTCTCGCCGAAGTTCTATCGTCCGGCCGAAGTCGAGCTGCTCATTGGCGATCCTGCCAAGGCCAAGCGCGAGTTGGGCTGGGAGCCGAAGACCACGCTCGAAGAACTGTGCCAGATGATGGTCGATGCCGACCTGCGTCGCAACGAACTGGGCTTCTCGTTCTGATATGACGCGCCTGGCCACGCACGACACCAACGCAGCCCCGGGGCTGGCCTCGCTGCGTGAAGGGGAAGGGCGGCGTGCCCTGATCACGGGCCTGCGCGGCTTTACCGGGTACTACCTGGCGCAAGAACTGACGGCCGCCGGCTATCGCGTGTTCGGCACCGTAATGCCGGGCGAAGACGTCGGCCCCGATATGTTTGCGGTGGATCTGTGCGACCGCGATGCGGTCGCTGCCATGGTGGCCGAGGTCCGGCCCGATGTCGTGGCGCACCTGGCCGGCATTGCATTTGTCGGCCATGCCAACGTTGAAGCCATCTACCGCGTCAATGTGGTGGGCACGCGCAACCTGCTCGAGGCGCTTGCCGCTGGCAGCCACCGGCCAAGCAGCGTGCTGCTGGCGTCGTCGGCAAATATCTATGGCAATGCCAACGTCCCTGTCATCGATGAAGACGTAACACCGGCGCCAGCCAACGATTACGCGGTGAGCAAGCTGGCGATGGAATACATGGCGCGCCTGTGGATGGACAAGTTGCCGATCACGATCGTGCGGCCGTTTAATTACACTGGCGTGGGGCAGGCGGAGAATTTCCTGTTGCCAAAAATCGTGTCGCATTTCCGCCGCAATGAAGCGCGCATCGAACTGGGCAATCTTGCCATCGCGCGTGATTTTTCCGATGTGCGCATGGTGGCGCGTGCCTACCGCCGCATCCTGGCAGCAGCACCCGCTGGTGAAGCGTTCAACGTCTGTTCGGGAACGCCGCATTCGCTGTCGAACGTGATCGACATGATGGGCGAGATCGCCGGCTACCGCATCGACGTGCAGGTCAACCCGGCCTTCGTGCGCGCCAACGACGTGCTGCAACTGACTGGCAGCAATCGCAAGCTGACTGCCGTCGTGGGCGATCTGGCCCCGACGGCGCTGTCCGAGACCTTGCGCTGGATGTTCCTGGCGTGAACGCTGCGGCGATCGACGTCAGACTCGGGACGACCATGATCGAACCCGACCTGACGGGCGGGCGCCTGGAAGGCCTCGGCAGATATATCGGCTGGCTGCGGCGGCGCCCGGCACCATGGGCACGCTGGTACAGGATAGTGTTGCGCGTACGCGCTGTATCGCCGTCGGGCGTGCACGCAGCGAACGACTGGCATGGCAAATCACCGCACACCTGACGTCAAACGTGTACCGAGCCGTACTTTCGCAGTAAGCTGAATTGATTATGCGCATCCTTCATTTTTACAAGACCTACCACCCTGATTCAGTCGGCGGCGTCGAACAGGTGATCCGCCAGATGGCAGTGGGCACCGGACGTCTTGGCGTGACCAACACCGTGCTGTCACTGTCGCGCCAACGAGACCTCGCGCCGTTCGAGTTCGAAGGCCACATGGTCCACCGCGTTCCGCTCAATGCCGAGATCGCATCCAATGCCATCTCGGTCCAGTCGATCGGCGCGCTGGCGCGCCTGGCGCGTGAAGCCGACGTGGTGCATTACCACTTCCCGTGGCCGTTCATGGACCTGGCGCACTTTATCGCGCGCGTCAACAAGCCGACGGTGGTCACGTACCACTCCGACATCGTGCGCCAGCGTCACTTGCTGCGCCTGTACCAGCCGCTCAAGCACCGCTTCCTGCGCAGCGTCGACGCCCTCGTCGCGACCTCGCCCAATTACCTGGGATCGTCGACCGTGCTGGCGCGCTATCCGGGCAAGACCAGTGTCATCCCGTTCGGTCTGGATCGCACCACCTACCCGAAGCCCGACACCGATCGCCTGGTGCACTGGCGCGAGCGGGTCGGTCCCAAGTTCTTCCTGTTCGTGGGCGTGCTGCGTTATTACAAGGGCCTGCACATCCTGCTCGAAGCGGCTGCCGGCATCGACTATCCGATCGTCATCGTCGGCGCGGGGCCGATCGAGCAAGAGCTCAAGGAACAAGCCGCGCGTCTGGGCCTGAAGAACGTGATGTTCGTCGGCGCGATCGACGAACCGGACAAGGCTGCGCTGCTGACGCTCTGCTACGCGGTGTCGTTCCCGTCGCACCTGCGCTCGGAGGCATTCGGTATCTCGCTGCTCGAAGGCGCGATGTACGGCAAGCCAATGATCTCGAGCGAGATCGGTACCGGCACCACGTATATCAATGTCGATGGCGACACGGGCCTGGTAGTGCCGCCATCGGACGCGCTGGCATTGCGCGCCGCGATGCGCACGCTGTGGGACAACCCCGAGCTGGCGCGAACAATGGGCCAGCGCGCCGCAGCACGCTTCGAGGAGCTGTTCACATCCGAGCAAATGGCTGCCAACTACACCGCGCTCTACCACGACCTAGTAGCCCGCCGTGCAACCGGTTCGAGCGCCGTCGCCCCCGAACAGACAAGCGCAGGTTTGTCGCAGACGAAAGTCTGAGACGACGCATCGCAGACAAAAGTCTGAGACGACGCATCGCAGACGAAAGTCTGAGACGACGCATCGCAGACGAAAGTCTGAGACGACGCATCGCCCCCGCGATCGGCAGCACCGATCGCATCCCAATCAATTTCTCCGCAATCCAATCAACTCGCCAACGCAAATTGATTCCCTACGGCTCTTGAAAAACAATTAGGGTCAGAGTCGAATTGTTTGACAACTTTGAAGAATTGCCCATCAGATCGACTCTGACCCCCATCGTTTTTTTTGGGGGGGGTCAGGGTTTTTCGGCCCAGCGGGTGCGGATTTCGCGGATGGCGGGGAGGCGGGTGGTGAAGAGGTCGACCAGCTGAGGGTCGAAGTGGCGGCCTTTCTGGTCGTGCAGGAAGGCGATGGCGTCGTCTTCGGTCCAGGCTTTCTTGTAGGGCCGTAGCGAGGTCAGTGCGTCGAAGACGTCGGCGATGGCCACGATGCGGCCGACCAGCGGGATCGCTTCGCCGGCCAGACCGTTCGGGTAGCCGCTGCCATCGTATTTTTCATGGTGCGTGAGCGCGATCTTGTGCGCCAGCGCCAGCATGCCGCCGGCGTGTTCGCCGATGATTTCGGCGCCGATCGTCACGTGGCTCTGCATGATCTTCCACTCGTCGGGATCGAGCGGTCCAGGTTTTTGCAGGATACGATCCGGGATGCCGATCTTGCCCACGTCGTGCATTGGCGCCGCGTGCAGCAGGTCGTCCGCTTCCACCTCGCTCAGGCCCGCCGCGATGCCCAGGACGTGCGCATAATGGCTCATGCGGATCACATGCAGGCCGGTCTCGTTGTCCTTGTACTCGGCCGCCAGGCCCAGGCGCTGCACGATCTCCAGGCGGCTCGCGCGCAGCGCTTCCATGCGCACCAGCGACAGGTGGGTACGCACGCGCGCGCGCACCACGGGCGGGCTGACCGGTTTGGTGATGTAATCGACGGCGCCCGCCTCGAACCCTTCGATTTCGTCGGCAGTCTCGGTCAGGGCGGTCACGAAAATCACCGGCACCGAGGCCGTGGCCGGATGGGCCTTCAGCGCTGCGCACACTTCGTAGCCCGACATCCCCGGCATCATCACGTCCAGCAGCACCAGGTCGGGCCGCTCCTTGTGCACCAGTTCGAGCGCGCGCGCGCCATCCTTGGCGAACAGCAGGCGGTAGTGGTCCTGCAGGATCTGGCGCAACAGTTGCAGGTTGCTCGCTTCATCGTCGACCGCCAGGATCAGCGGCCGGGTATTCGGCTGGTTCATGCGAAAAGCTCGTTGGTGGCGTCGCCAGGCGCGCCGTCAGAGGACTCGGCCCCCAGAATCGCCAGCACGGCTTCCAGGTGATCGAGGGCGAGATCGAAGTCGAAATCGGCGATGGCCGACTGCACCTGGACCACGCGCGTGATGACCGGATGGGCCGCCAGCGCCACGGCCAGGCTGGTCATGGCACCGTCGTTCAGGGCACCGCGGCGCAGCGCTTCGAGCAGCACGCCGCCGGCGCGTCGCGCGCGCGCCAGATCGACCGTGGCGCCTGACGCCGTCGGCGCCGGCGTGGCGGCGACGTTGCCGATCGCGGCCAGCGCGGCCTCGAGCGCCTGCGTTGCCACGCCGAGCGCATCGGCCGCGTGCCGCTCGTCCGTTGGCACCGCATTGGTTGCCTGCTCCAGCGTGGCCAGCGCGTCGGACAAGCGCTCCAGGCCGACGTTGGCAGCGGCGCCGCGCACCTTGTGCGCCAGCATGCGCAGCTGCACGTGCTCGCCACCAGCGGCATGCAGGCGCATTGCGCCGTCCAGCTGCGCGTACTGGCGGCTGAAGTGGTCGAGGGCTTCGGCGTAAGCGTCTTCGCGGTTGCTCCAGCGGTGCAGGCCGGCGCGCCGGTTGAGCACTTCGCGCGGCGCCGCCGGGATGGCGGCCGCCTCGGCCGGCACGCCGCCTTCGAGGCCGAGCACGCGCGCGATCTCGTGCGACAGGGCGAACCAGTCGACCGGCTTGCTGGCAAAGCCGTCCATGCCGGCATCGACGCTAGCCTGGCGGTGCTCGGCCAGCACGCTGGCGGTCATCGCGATCACCGGCAGGCGCGCCGTGCCATGGCGCGCCTCGTGCTCGCGGATGACGCGGGTCGCGGCCAGACCATCCATCACCGGCATCTGGAAGTCCATCAGCGCCACGTCGTACTCGCCGCTGGTGGCCAGTTCGACAATCGCACCGCCGTCGCGCGCGGCCGTCATCGTGTGCCCGCGCCGCGTCATCAGGAGCTGCATCAGTTCGAGGTTCTGCGGCACGTCGTCGGCCACCAGCACCCGCAGCGGTGGCAGCACGGCCGCGCTGCGCACACGCGGTGCCTGGTTGCCAAAGCGCGCCAGGATCAGCGGCACGCGCACGTGGAAGGTCGCGCCCTGGCCCGGCTGGCTCTCGGCCCAGATCCGCCCGCCCATCAGCTCGACGAGCTGCTTGCTGATCGTCGTGCCCAACCCGGTGCCGCCGAAGCGGCGCGTCATCGACGCGTCGGCCTGGGTGAACGGATCGAAGATCGCGGCCAGGCGGTCGGGCGCGATGCCGATGCCGGTGTCGATCACGGCGATGCACAGCTGGTCGACATCGCCACTCACGGTCAGCGTCACGCCGCCGGTGGCGGTAAACTTGATCGCGTTGTCGAGCAGGTTGGTGAGTACCTGGCGCATGCGCAGTTCGTCGCCGCGCAGGCCGGTGGGCAGCGCCGGGTCATACTGGATGTCCAGGTGCAGGCCCTTGGCGCGCGCATTGGCCGCCAGCGTCGACGACAGTTCGTCGATCAGCGACAGGAGGTTGTAGTCGTTCTGTTCGAGTTCGACCGCGCCTTTTTCGAGCTTGGCCGTGTCGAGGATTTCATTGAGCAGCCGCAGCAGGGCGCGGCCGGCGCTGCGCACGGTGTCCAGGTGACGGCGTTGCTCGAGATTGAGTTCGCCGTCGAGCAGCACGTCGGTAAAGCCCAGGATCGAATTCATCGGCGTGCGGATCTCGTGGCTCATATTGGCCACGAACGTCGCGCGGGCGGCCGCGGCCTGCTCGGCCTTTTCCTTGGCACAGCGCAGCGCTTCTTCCATCTCGCGCCGCTCGGTGATGTCGAGGACGACGCCATCGAGATACTGGAGGTTGCCTGCCTCGTCGTGCACGCCGGTACCGTTTTCCCACAACCAGCGCACGCTGCCATCGGCATGCAGCAGGCGGTATTCGACCAGGTAAGGCCGGTCTTCACGCATCGCAGCGCTGGTTTCCTTGCCCACCCGCAGGCGGTCTTCGGCATGGATCATCGCGCCGAACACACGGCGCGGCGGGCTGCCCAGGAAGTCGCGCGCCGGGTAACCGGTGACGCGCTCGACCGCATCGCTGATGAAGATCATCGGCCACTCGTCATTGAGCGCACTGCGGTACGAGATGCCGGGAATATTGCCGATCAGGGAGCGGAACTGCTGCTCGCTGGCCTGCAGCGCGCTTTCCATGGCGCGCCGCTCGCTGATGTCGGTGACGAAGCAGACAAACAGGTCCTGTTCGCGCAGGCGCGCATGGCCGATCGCGCCCCGTATCGGGACTTCGTGGCCATCCTTGTGCAGGCACCAGGTTTCGGTGCTGGTGTTGATCCCTTCGAGACTGCCACGCGCCAGCACGGTCAGCACGTTGAAGTTGGCGGCGCGACCGCGCTCGGTGAGCAGCAGCCCGATGCTGCGCCCGACGATCTCGCCCCTGCGCCAGCCGAAGATCCGCTCGGCCGACGCATTGAATTCCGTGATGACGCCATCGCGCCCGACCGTGATCACGCCATCGACCGTGGTGGTGAGCAGGGCGCGCATCCAGGCTTCGCTGCGCGAGAGGTCCTGGAACATCTGGCGATAGCGCAGCAGGCCGTTCACGCCCAGTACGGCCACCGACAGCGCCACCGTGGTCACCGTGATCGACAGCGCCAGAAAGCCGCTGTTGGTATCGGCCGCGCCGCCCGGATCGACCGTGCCCGAAAAGCGCGCCGCCGCCATGCCGGTGTAGTGCATGCCGGCGATCGCGCACCCCATCACGCAGGCCGAGATCAGCAGGCGGCGCGATTCGGACACCGACTGGAAGCGCGACAGGCCGTGACGCACGCTCAGGGCCAGCGTGGCCAGGATCACGGCCACCAGGATCGAGACCGCGAATGTAAACGGGTCGTAGTGCAGCGACAGGCGCATGCGCATGCCGTCCATGCCGGCGTAGTGCATCGCGCCGATGCCGGCGCCGACCAGTACGCCGCCCACCAGCAAATGCGACAGGCGCAGTTCGGGACGCGAGATCAGGCTCAGCGCGACCCACGACGCGCCAATGCTGGGCAGCGCCGACAGCAGCGTCGTCCAATGGTCGTAATGCACCGGCGTGCACAGGTCGAAGGCAAGCATGCCGATGAAGTGCATCGCCCAGACCCCGGCGCCGAGCGCCAGACTGCCGGTGCCAAGCGCGATGGCGCGGTGCGAGGGATGGGCGCTGGCCTGGCCGGTCACCTGCAAGCCCATCCACGACGAGAAGATTGCCACCAGCAGTGACAGCACCACCAGAGTGGGGTCGTACATCCCGTACGTCAGCAGGGATGGATCTTCAGGGACAGCAAACGAAGGCAGCATAATGAAGGTCAGGTTGTTGTGGAGTAAAAAAACCTTCCACAGAGAATTAAATTGAAGTATCGCATTTTCCGAATTTGCTGTGTTGGTACATGCGAGAATGCGGTATGAATTGTTGCGTTTTGTAGCGTGCAAGCGACCATCTCAGGCCGTTCATTGCGTAAAAATCATGCCCGCTGGTATGCTGGAGACGAAGCAAACGGCATCCTGTCGCCCTTGTGCGTCGTGTCCATGGCGGTCATCCCAAGAGAATCAAATGCGCTTTCGGCAACTCTGCATTGGCCTTGCCATCCTGTCGGGCAGCCTGTCGACAATGACACGGGCGGCCCCACCGGCCGCACCCTACCTGTCGATCACCACCGAGAGCTCGGCGCCGTCGAGCATGCTCGAGGACGGACGCGTGGTCGGTATTGCCACCGACAAGATCCGGGTGGTCATGAAACGCACTGGCGTTACCCACGACATCACGCTGCTGCCCTGGAAGCGCGCGTACGCAGCGGCACTGCAGCAGGCCAACGGCTGCGTGTATTCCGCCACCCGCACGCCGGAACGGGAGCCCCTGTTCAAATGGATCGGGCCGACCGATGAGGCGCAGTGGATCCTGATGGGGCGCGCCGACCGGGCCTGGCGCATCGCCAGCCTGGAAGACGCACGCGGCCTGCGTATCGGCACCTACGCCGGCGACGCCCGCGACAGTTATCTGCGCAGCCGGGGCCATGTCGTCGATACGTCGCCCCATGACATGCTCAATCCGCCCAAGCTGCTGCAGGGCCGCATCGACTTATGGGCCGCCAGCTGGCGAGCCGGCAGCGACGTGCTGGCCCGCAATGGCTGGGACAAGCAGATCGTGCCGGTGTACGTGTTCAACCGCGTTGCCGTCTACCTGGCCTGCAATCCGGCGGTGCCCGATGCACTGGTCAAGCGCCTGAATGCCGGGTTTGAAACGATCGAGCGCGATGGCACGGCACGCGCCATCGAGCGGCGCTATGAGCGCCGTGGTACTTCACGGTGACAGGGCCTTTCGTTTTGATTTATAGTGCATCCTGATTGTCGCCAATCAAGCGAAATTGTCTTTCGCGACGCTGTTGGCGCTACTTTTTGCAAGTACACAATTTCACTAGGTTGCAATGGACACACTCGAGCAATTTGTCGAAAAATTCAAGAACGCGGTCGACTTCCAGGACGACGTTCAACTGACCGGCGATACCAATCTGAAGACGCTGGCCGAGTGGGATTCGCTGGCGGCGCTGGGCGTGATCATCATGTTCGACATGGAGTACGACAAGGCCATCACCGGCAAGGATCTGGTCGGATGCCAGCTCGTGAGCGACGTCTACAAACTGATCGCCTGACCCCATGGCCCAGGCGACCATCCGCAACGTGCGTTATGCCGGCATGGCGTCCTGCGTGCCACGGCGCGTGCTGTCCAACCTGAACGACTGCCCGCCGCAGATCAGGAGCGCGCGCGAACGCGTGGTGCGCAATATCGGCATCGAGACGCGCCGCATCTGCCCCGAATGGCAAACCTTTTCCGACCTGGCCTTCGACGCCAGTGAGCGCCTGCTGGCCGAGCTGCAGTGGAACAAGGACGAGATCGACGCGCTGATCGTCATCACCCAGTCGCCCGACTACCTGATCCCGGCCACCGCGATCATCCTGCAGGACCGCCTGGGCCTGAAGCCCGGTACGATTGCCTTCGACATCAACCTGGGTTGTTCGGCCTATGCCTTCGGTCTGCACGTACTGGGCGCGATGATGGCCTCGGGTGGCATCAAAAAAGCGCTGCTGCTGGTGGGCGACAAGGCCGCTACCGTGGTCGAGCCGCTGTTCTCGGACGCCGGCACCGCGACTGCACTGGAATACGATCCGGCTGCGCCGCCGATGTACTTCGACCTCAACAGCGATGGCAGCGGCTACCGCGCGATCATGCTGCCGGCCGGCGGCCACCGTGAACCGATCGGCCTGCAGCATCTGCTGCAGTACAAGGACGAGGACGGAATCCTGCGCAGTCCTGCCGCACTGGTGCTCGATGGCCCGGCAGTGCTGAGCTTCTCGACCCAGCGCGTACCGCCTGCCGTGCGCGAGCTGCTGGCCTACGCCGATTGCCCGATCGAGGCTGTCGACTACTTCATCTTCCACCAGGCTAACCGGATGATCAACGACACCATCCGCAAGAAGCTCGGCCTGCCGGTCGACAAGGTGCCGTCGACGCTGCACGACTTCGGCAATACCAGCGGCGCCTCGATCCCGGTGACGATGACGGCGCGCATCCGCGAAGCCCTCCAGAGCGGCAAGCACAAGGTGCTGATGTCGGGCTTCGGCATCGGCCTGTCGTGGGGCAGCTGCATCGTCGACATCGACCGCGCGGTGTTCCCGGAGCTTATCGAATCGTGAGCCAATCATGAATGCGTCGCCGTTCAGCCTCGCGGGCCGGACGATCCTGATCACCGGCGCGTCGTCGGGCATCGGCGAAGCCACGGCCCGCCTGTGCGCAGACATGGGCGCGCGCATTCTTGCCTGCGGACGCGATCACGAGCGCCTGGCACGCGTCGTGGGTGGCCTGGCCGGTGCAGGCCATCAGGCCATCATCGGGGACCTGACCGATCCGGCGGCACGCCAGGCACTGGTCGATGCTGCGCCGAGCCTGGATGGCTGCGTGTTCAGCGCCGGGGCCGCGCAGCTCGCGCCGATGCGCATGGTGACCCAGCGCCATCTCGATCAGCTGTTTGCCGTGAACTACGACGCGCCCGTGCTGCTCACGCAAGCCTTGCTGGCCAGGCGCAGGATCGCGGCCAATGCGTCGCTCGTGTACGTGACGGCGGTGGCTGAACACGTCGCGCCGCACGCCACCGGCATTTATTCCGGCGCCAAGGCGGCGTTGACGGCCACCGTGCGCACGATCGCGGTTGAACACGCAAAGCAGGGCGTGCGTGCCAACTGCGTCTCGCCCGGCTACGTTGCGACGCCGATGCTCGACGGCCTGCAAAACGTGATGAGCACGGGCGACAAGGCAGCGCTTGCGCCACTGGGCATGATCGAGCCGGGCGACGTGGCCGGCGCCATTGCCTGGCTGCTGGCGCCAGCCAGCCGCTGGGTATCCCGGACGTCGCTGGTCATCGATTCCGGCCTGACCCTGCACGTACGATGAACGACGACTCCAAATTCCAGCATCCGTTCCACCTGCACGGCAAGACCGTGCTGGTCACCGGCGCGTCGAGCGGCATCGGGCGCGCTGTGGCCATCGAGTGCGCCCGCGTCGGTGCGCGCGTCGTCCTGACCGCACGTGACCAGGGACGGCTTGATGAAACCATGGCCGCACTGGATGGCGCCGGCCACGTCGGCATGCTGGCCGACCTGACCATCCCGGAGCAGGTGACCCGGCTGGTTGCGGCCATCAACGGACTGGATGGCGTCGTGCACGCTGCGGGTATCGATGGCGTGACCCCAGTTCGCATGCTGCGGACCTCGTTCATGCAAACCGTCCTGGATGGTAATTTCATGGCACCGCTGACGTTGACACAACAGCTGCTGGCGACAAAAAAACTGCGCAACGGCGCGTCCATCGTGTTCCTGTCATCGATCGCAGCCCATACCGGGACCGCCGGTGTCGGCCCGTATTCGGCCAGCAAGGCCGCGCTGGAAGGAATGATGCGCTGCCTGGCGCTCGAGATTGCGCCGCGCGCCATGCGCGCGAATGCGCTGGCGCCGGGCATGGTCGATACGCCGCTGGTCAACGCCGACCGCGCCTGGCTCGACGAAAAGGCCAGGATGTACCCGCTGGGCCTGGGCAAGCCCGAAGACGTCGCCTACGCCGCTATCTATCTGCTGGCCGATATCAGCCGCAAGGTGACGGGCACGCATCTGCATCTGGATGGAGGCATTCCATGGACGTGACATCTCACCGGGGCCAGGTCTTGATCGTGAGCGCGGCCGGTTTCGGCCGGACGGTCTTCAACACGATGCGGCACGATGTCGCACATGAGGTCGAATGGGATATCGCGGGCTTTCTCGACAGCCGCAGCGCGCTGGCAGCCGGCAGCCCACGCCCCATCCTTGGCGATCCGCTGACATGGCGTCCCGAGCCGAACGAGCGCTTCGTCTGTGCGCTCGGCAACCCGGCGCAGCGGCGCCGCTTCGCCGGGCCGCTGCGTGAACGGGGCGCCGAGTTCATGAACCTGCGCACCGGCCTGCATGAGGCGATTGGCGTGACCATGGGAGTCGGCTGCATTTTCGAACCCGAAGTCAGGATGGGCGTCGACACGCAGATGGGCGACTTCGTGATCATTCTGTCGACCAGCGTGATCGGGTACGAAGTCGCAATCGGCTCGTATTCGACGATCGGCAGTTTCGTGTTCGTGGGCGGGCGCGCCAGGATCGGCAGTGACGTCATCATTCACCCGCATGCGACGATCCTCCCCGGCGTGACGATCGGCGACGGCGCGGTGATCGGGGCCGGCTCCGTGGTAATGGCCGACGTGCCAGCCGGAGTGACCATGCTGGGTAACCCCGCCAAGATATTCCGCTTCAAGTAATGCGTTCCCATATGCCCCCGCATGCGTATATCGACCAGGCCTGGTTCGAGCGCGAGCGTGACTTGTTGTTCAAGCCGTTGTGGCAATTCATTGGGCTGAAGGTCACGCTGGACAAGCACAATGCCTTCCTGACCCGCACCCTGTTCGGCATCCCGATCGTGGTACAGAACTTTCAGGGTGAGCTGCGCGCCTTCGAAAATATCTGTCCGCATCGGCAGAATCCGATCCAGATCCAGCCGCATGGCGTACGCCCGCTGTTCTGCGGCTATCACGGCTGGAGTTTTGATCGTGAAGGCACGACCCGGATACCGCACGAGGAAACGCTGTATCGCTTCGACAGGGAAGAACGCGCGTGTATCCACCTGCGACAGTTTGCCCTGGAAATCGTCGGCAACCTGCTGTTCGTGAATCTGTCGGCGCAGCCGTTGCCGATCGCCGAGCAGTTCGGTGCAGAGATGCTGGCGTCGTTGCAGGCCTCGTCCGACGCCTATGACAGCGAAGTGATCATGACCACCTACGAGGGCAAGTTCAACTGGAAACTGGCTTACGAAAACCTGCGTGACAGCCATCATCCGCGCTATCTGCACGCGCGCACGCTGTACCAGGACGTCAAGTTCCATGCTGGCATCGACGAGTCGGCCCTGACCGCGTTGCGTCAACAGCAGGTCAATCTCCTGGACGATCGTGGCGAGGCCCTGGCGCTGATGCGGCGGTTCAGCACAGGCGGACCCGATGCACCGATGCAAGCGCCACCGAGCGAGCACTGGCAGACGATGGTCGAGCGCTATGGCAGTCAGGACTGGTATTACAACTGGCTGGCCTTTCCGAACTTGCACCTGGCCTCATCCAACGGCGGGCATTCATTCACCATCGAACATCACATTCCCGTGGCACCCGGGCGCACCGACCTTGTCCTCTGCTTTGTCACGGCAAAAAAGAAGCGTCCGTATCCATCATCGGCTGCGGTCCTGCACGCGCACATGATGGAGGCGGACAAGATACTGCGCGAAGATATCGATGTCATGGAGCAGATCCAGCGTACGCTGCACCCGGATACCCGTCCGGCGCACCTTGGCGACTATGAATTCCTCAATGCCAGTGTAGAGCAATGGTATCTTGGCTTGATGGAGGAGAAGTTTGCCTTGTAAATATGTGGTGGGGAGCGGGCTGGATCTGGAACGTGCGCTGGCGGCCTGGCGCGTGCTGGCGCCGGAGATAGAGCTGCGCCCGCTTGAACTGTCCCCTCGGGCGGACCAGGACGCCATGCACGCCGCGCTCGCCGACCTGGATCCGCTCGAGGCGACCGCATTTGTCGCGGCCGACGCGTATTTCCTGAACTTCCACCGTCTGGAGCTGATGAGCATTGTGCGCGGACGCGGCATCCAGATGCCGGCGCTGGCCGAATGCGGCGCCATTGTCAGCGCCGGCGTCCGGTTACTCGACAACAGCTGGGTGGGCGCTGGCGCGGTGATCGGGCCGGGGTGCCGCATCGGTTTCAATGTCGTCATCGGTGCCGGTGCCGTGATCGGGGCCGGCACCGTCATCGATCAGTCGGCCTATATCAGCCCAGGCGTGGTGGTAGGCCACGGCGCCAATATCGGCAGCAAGGCCACGCTCGGGATTGGCGTGAGCGTCGGCCATGGTGTCGAGATCGGTGCACTCAGCGTGATCGATCGTCCAGGCCGGATCGACACCAATGTCGCCACCAAAACATTTATTCACGCTACCCACAGTCAGCCGATCGTGATTATCGGTCAGTAAAAATACAGGCAGGTGTCCCAGCGGTCTTCGGTGTGATGGCGCAGGCCGATCCGGTAATCCGGAGCGATGCTGTCGATATAGTGGGGCAGGTCCAGCAGGTCTGTCGAGCGGTGATAGGCTGACAGCATCAGCTTGGGGCGGGCCGTGGCGATCGTGTGGGAAGCGCCCTTGAGCGCCGCCAGTTCGTAACCCTCGATGTCCATCTTGATGATTGTCGGCGCGTCGTCGACAAGATCATCGATACGCTCGACCCGCACGTAGTCGGTGTCCGGACAGGCCTGTGCCTTCTCCGGCGGCAGCACGGAGCCACCATGATAGCCAAGATGGTTGAATGGCACGCGGTCAGCGTGCTCACCGACGGCGACGGCGTGCAGCGACAGTTTCCCGGCATGCGCCGTGCCAGCATACTTTCTCAGAAAACCCTGCAGCGTAGCGATATTGATGCGATCCGGCTCGATCATCCACGAGCGGTCGAAGCGGCCCCGGGTCGTACTGATCAGGGCGGTCGTCGATTCGCCAATCGAGGCGCCGCAATCGACCAACTTTTCATGCCCGGAAAACGAGAACAAGCCGGAACGTACGTACAACGTTGAATATGGTCGTGCGACATTCAGGAACCATTCCGGATTGCACGTCAGGTGGAAGGTCAGCACCGCATACAGCGTCTCGACCGAATACAAGTCGGCCATACGGCCGGCCAGCGTCAGGTATTCGTCGCGGCGTGCTGCAATCACGCTGCCCCAGTCGGCCACCCGGTAATCCAGTGATGCGCTTGGACCAAGCGCCCGCACGGCCTGCTCGAAATTAATGTGAGGGATGCCGTGGTTGCGACACATGTCGTCGAAAAAGCGCCGTGGCATGTCGTTGCGGCACGCGTTAATGCCGATGATGTCCGGGTCGTTCTTGCACAGTGTCAGAAAGTGGTCGGTGGAGATGATGTCCACACCCAGGAATTGCTCACCGCGGTGGGCGCGGAAATCATCGACCACGCCAATGAACCGCACATGCCCTGCGAATGCATGCATCAGGTTGGCCCCGAAATCGCTTCGTCCGAGCAGGACAACCGGGGTATCTGCACTGCGTCTGGCCAATACGTCGCGCACGGCCGCGGGAATGCAGAATTGCGGGTCCTCGCGGTACAGATCGACGGCAGCCAGAAAAGCAGCCCGGGGGTCGAAGCTGCCCAGCGTGAGACGCGTCAGGAGCGAGTCTGTCGTAAATGATGGCATGGGTCTGTTTCAGTGTGATGTGATAAGGCTGATGATCCGTTCGATCTGTGGTGTTTCCAACTCTGGATAGATCGGCAGGCACAGTACCTGACGCGCTATCGTGCTGGCCTGCGGCACATTGCCTGGCGCCGCCGAAGGCAACTGCCTGTACATTGGAAAGTCGCTGATCAGGGGATGGAAATAGCGCCTCGCGTAAATTCCGGCTGCGCGCAATTTTTCGTACAACGCATCCCGCGTCAGTGGAAAGTCATCGCGCACGAGCACCGGGAAATAACCGTGGTTCGAGACGTGGCCGAGTTGGGCCATCGGTTCAATACCCGGTACTGGCTCAAGCAAGCGCCGGTAGGTTGCATCAACCTGTCTGCGCTTGTCCAGTGATTCGGTCACATGCTGTAGCTGCAGCAGGCCAAAGGCCGCGCTGACCTCATTCATCTTGCCATTCAGGCCCACTTCAGTGACGGTTTGCTCGTCGACGATACCAAAATTCTTGAGCTGATCGAGGCGCTGTTTGACAGCGGCGTCGTGACAGACGATGGCGCCGCCTTCGAAGGTATTGAACACCTTGGTCGCATGAAAGCTCAGCACCGACAGATCGCCATGGCGCAGGATACTGGCGCCATTTTCGCGCACGCCGAAGGCATGCGCAGCGTCGTAGATGACTTTCAGGCCATGCTTGCGAGCGATACGTTCAATTGCAACGAAGTCACATGGATTGCCGTAGCAATGGACTGGCAGGATGGCCACGGTGCGCGGCGTAATGGCCGCCTCGATCCGTGCCGGGTCGAGGTTGAATGTGCGCGGGTCAATGTCGGCGAATACCGGCTCCAGGCCATTCCACAACAGCGCATGGCTGGTAGCCACGAACGAGTAGGGCGTGGTAATGACTTCACCCTGCAGGCCAAGCGACTGCAGCGCCGTCATCAGCGCCAGTGTGCCATTGGCAAACAGCGAAATATGCTCGACGCCCAGGTAGTCGCACAGCGCCTGCTCGAGCCGCTGGTGGAACTGTCCACCGTTGGTCAGGAACCTGCTGTCCCATATCTGCTCGAGATAACCTACAAAGTCCTTGAGCGGTGGCAGGTCGGGTTGGGTGACATACACTGGTGGCCTGGCTGTCGGAGCGGGCGCTGCTGCTGCCATCGGCACTTCGAATGAAGTTGCCGGCAAGCCTGCGCACCAGCGTTGCCACATCAGACGCAGCGCATGTTCGACGCTGTCGGCGACCTGGGTCAGCACGCTTGAGGACGGTAGCAGGAACGGCGTGCGCATGCCGCTTCGAAGCTGCGCCAGTATCGCCAGTGCAGCCGGTGTGCCGCTCAGAGCGACGCCTTTGGCCACAAAATCCTCGACGTCATGGGCGATGAATTGCGAAAGCCGGTTGTGTTCCAGGATGCAGGCCGTCTGGCGCCCGGCGGCGCCCTGGCCGGCCAGCGTCAGGGTCGGTACGCCCATCCACAGCGCGTGCATGGTTGTGGTTCCGCCTGAATAAGGGAAGGTGTCAAGGCAGATATCGACGTCGTTGTGCAGAGCCAGGTAGTCGAACATACCGCTGCGGACTTTGAAATGCAGCCGCTCCGGCGCGATGCCTTCTTCCTGAAACCACGGCAGCAAACCGCCATCGCCATGGTCTGGCAGGCCTGCCACCATCAGGTGCGCACCGGGCATGGCGCGCAGCAGACTGGCCCAGGCTGCGACGACTTCGCGGCTGATTTTGCTGAGCCGGTTGAAGCTGCCGAACGTGACGTGGCCGGTGGTCAGTGCTGGCAGCGGAACCAGATCCGGGGCGTCTGCGACAGGCTGAAACGGCGCCGATACCGGCAGGTGCACCAGCTTTTCGGTAAACAGGTGGTCGTATTGGCCGGGCGGCAGGATGAAGCGGTCGGTCAGGTAGTAGTCCATCGCCGTCAGGCCGGTCGTGCCCGGATAGCCGATCCAGCTGGCCTGAACCGGCGCCGGCTTGCGCGCGAACACGGGCAGCCGATTGTGGGCAGTATGGCCTGCCAGGTCGATCAGGATATCGATGCCATCGGCGCGAATCAGCGCCTCGAGCGCTGTGTCGCCCAGGCCGGCCGCGTCACGCCAGATTGCCATATGGGTGCGCAGCCGGGTGGTGACCGTATCGTGTACCACGTGCGTGTAATAGGCATGCAGCACCAGACCGGGGCGCTTTGCCAGGCGTTCGAGTAGCGGCTCGATAAATGGCGTTACCGCATGATTGCGCAGGTCGCCCGAGACAAAGCCGATATGCAGGGGCCGCTGCGCATCGGGCGTATTGCGCCAGTTGCGGCATGGTGGCCCCAGGTTCGCTTCAAGTCGCTGGCCGAAGTTGCGGTGTTCGGCAAACAGCGCATCCGGACCGATGCTGCTCACCTGGCTCATGCAGAACAGCATATTGCTGTGCGCATCGGTGTTGTGCGGATCGCGCGCCAGCACGCCGCGGTAGGCATCGACCGCTTCGAGCGCGCGGCCCTGGTGCTGCAGGATCATCGCGAGCGTATTGCCGGCCTGCGCATGCGCCGGATCGAGCGCGAGTGCGGTGCTGGCGCTGGCATGCGCTTCGCTCAGGCGGCCGGCGTCGAGCAGCGTGAGCGCCATGTGGTTGTGGATGTGGGCATCGTCGGCCCGCAGCGCGACGGCGCGTTCGAGCACGGCCTGCGCGTCGGCCAGCCGGCCTGCGCCCCGCAGCAGCAAGCCCAGGTTGCTCAGCGCCTCGGCGTCGTCCGGCGCGTACTGCACGGCCACCTGCATCGATTCGAGCGCCTGCAGCAGGTTGCCCTGCAGATGGTGAATACCGCCCAGAAGCTTGTAGCCGAACGGGTGCTGCGGAAATTGCTCCGTTAAAAACTGCGCCGCATAACCGGCTTCGTCCAGGCGGCCCGACGCGAACAGCGCGGTGGCAGCGTCGATGGTTGCGGGATCGGGTGCGCCGGCCGTGGCCAGTTGCTGCTCGAACGCATCGACCTCCGGTCCTGCCAGGCCGTGGCTGCGCCCGAGGGCGATCAGGTCACTCGCCGTGGCGAACTGGCGCGCGGCGATCAGCGCCTCGATATACCCGAGCCAGTAGCGCCCTTCGCCCGTGGCGCCCTGCAGCGCCTCGGTCAGGTGCGGGATCGCGGTGGCCAGGTCGCCGGCCTGGCGCGCGAGCATGCCCAGGCCGAAGTGCGCTTCGGCGTGGCCGGGGGCAAGGTCGAGCACGGCGCGGTACAGCGCTTCAGCCTGCGCCGGCTGACCGGCGGTGGTTTCGTGAGCGGCGGCCTGCAATGCTTCATCGACAATGTGCCGGGCCGCGTCGCTGAGGGGAGTGCGCTGTTGTTCCATGGATGCGGGCGGCGGCCTTTGCGTATCGGGAGAGCGTTCAGAAAATACGGATGTGACGACCGGCGCGGTGCAGTAGGGAGCGCAGGCAGGATTGTTCTACAGCATCATTCGACACAATAGATCATGGGCTTGCCGGGGTCAAGAATCGACCGCGTGCCGGTGCTGCTGGAGCGCAGCATGCACACATGATAAGCTGGTTCATTCTGCAAAAAAGGTGAGTTCATGAGCGCGTTGGTGAGGACGGGGATTGTGGGGCTGGACGAGATCCTGCACGGCGGCATCCCACGCAATAACAACCTGCTCGTCGAAGGGCCGCCCGGTGCGGGCAAGACGACGCTGGGACTGGGCTTCATCTACCGCGGCGCCGTCGATTTCGACGAACCGGGCGCCATCGTCTCGTTCGAGCTCGACCCTGCCAAGCTGCTGCGCGACGCCGCCGGCTTCGACTGGGACCTGCAGGGCATGATCGACCAGGGCCGCATCAAGATCATCCAGACCAGCCCGGCCGTGTTGATGAGCGAATTTCGCAGCAGCGACGGTGCGTTCTCGGCCGCGCTGACGGCGATGGGCGCCAAGCGCCTGCTGATCGACGGCCTGACGCCACTGCGCCTGTACGCCGAAGGCAACGACATCCCGTTCCGCGAAGACGTGCATTTGCTGATCGAGGGGCTCACGCGCCTGGGCGTGACCACGATGGTCACGGCCGAAAAGGATGCGTCGCTCGGCGGCGTGCTGGCCCACGAACGCTTCGTGTTCGACACCATCATCTCGCTGACGTTCGAGGAATCGCGCCGCCGCGTGCATCGCCGCCTGACGGTGGCCAAGTCGCGTGGCCAGGATTTCATCGGCGGCAGCCACACCATGCGCATCGAGGCGCATCAGGGCGTGCATGTGTACCGCCGCGCCCAGTCACGCCCGGTCATGTCGCCCGATCAGCCGACGTCGGAAGAACGCCTGTCGACCGGCTCGGCCGCGATCGACAAGATGATGGACGGCGGCATCTACAAGGGCTCGGTAACACTGGTCAGTGGCATTTCCGGCACCGGCAAGACGGTGCTGAGCGTGCAGTTCCTGAGCGACGCGATCAAGAACGGCCACAAGGCGCTGCTGGTCAGTCTGGACGAACATGCACGCCAGCTGATGCGCAACGCCAAGCCCCTCGGCTTCGATCTGCAGGCGCTGGTCGATGCGGGCGACCTGTTCATCCATTACGAGTCGCCGCTCGAACTCGAGCTGGACGTCCACTTCGACCGCATCATCAAGCTGGTTGAACGAGAGGGCATTGACTGCGTCGTGTTCGATTCGATCGCCGTGTATGAGATGACCAGCCGCAGCGAAGTGGCCGATTACCTGTACGCGCTGGCGAGCTTCTTCAAGAACCGGCTGGCCACGACGCTGTTCAACTATGAAAGCCCGGAACTGCTGGGTGTATCGCAGATCAGTGAAGAGCTCAAGGGCTCGCATCTGGTCGACAACATCATCCTGCTCAATTACGTCGAAATCTCCACCGTGCTGCGCCGCGCGCTGGCGGTGCCGAAGGTGCGTGGCAGCCGCAATCTGCAAGTCACGCGCGAATACACGATCGACGTGGGTGGCCTGATCCTGAAGGATGACAGCGACAGCAATACCCAGGCCGTCCCGCAGTTACCCTTCTCGTCGTATTACGGTCTGTTGTCGCGTTCGCCATCGCGCCAGAGTCCGATGATCGAAGAAGCCGTCGCCAATGGCGAACCTTTGCCCGAGTCGACGCACCAGCCGGTCGAAACCGACCGGTGATTGCCGTCGACCTGCCCGACAAGCCGCCCATCGACTGGGACGACTGGCGCGCGCCGCTGCGCCAGTACACCGAGGCGACCGGACTGGTGACGTCGGTCTACGATGCGACCGGCGTGCGCCGCATCGGGCCGCTGACCGGCTCGCGCATGTCGACCTTCCTCGCCGAGCAGTCGACACTGTGGGCCGAGGACGGCCCCGGCACGGCGCTCGAGCGCAGCCTGGTGCGCGACGTCTGCCGGCAGGGTGCACCTGGCGCCAGCGAATTCAGCGAAGGCTTCTGCGTGCGCGCGCTGCCGCTGCTCTTGCATGGCAACGTGTATGGCGTGCTGGTGTTCGGCTGGCGCTTTGCCGACTTCAGCTCGCCGCTGGCCTGCGAGCGCATCGGCCGGCAGATCGGCGTGTCGGGCCATTTGCTGTGGAGCGAAGTGCGGCTTGACGCGCCGGTATCGGCGCAGCGCATGGCCACCTACGAAACCCTGCTTCTCACGCTTTCAAGCACGCTCGACCGGCAGCGTGAAACCATCGACGACCTGACGCGCGTGAACCGTACGCGCGAGCTGTTCCTGGCGACCGTGTCGCACGAAATGCGCACGCCGCTGTCGGCGCTGTCGATGCGCATCGAGCTGATGCTGCGCACGATCCCCGACCTGCCAGAAAAAGCCGTCAGCGGCCTGGAATCGATGCGCGTGCACGTGCGTCAGGAAGCCGGCATGGTTGACGATCTGATCGACGCGGCGCGCACGCTGACCGGGCAGATGTCCATCGTGCGCAAGCCGATCGCGCTGGGGCAAGTGCTGCGCGAAGCCATCGCCACGGTGGAGCCGCATGCGCATGCCAAGCAGATCCTGATGCAGGTGACGCCTGCCGATTACGGCGCGGATATCCGCTTCGAGGCCGATGGGCAGCGGCTGCAGCAGGTTTGCTGGAATCTGCTGTTCAATGCGGTCAAATTCACGCCAGTCGGCGGGGTGATCCGCATCGGCATCCGGCGCACCAGGGGATGGGTCGAGATCGATATCACCGATTCGGGGCAGGGCATCGAGGCGGACGATCTGCCGCACGTGTTTGGCGCGTTCAAGCTGCAGCAGCATGACAATGCCACCGGACTGGGACTCGGGCTGTATATCGCGCGCCGGATCGTGGAACTGCATGAGGGCACGCTCAGTGTCAGCAGTGAAGGGCGGGGACGGGGAGCGACCTTTGCGATTCGGCTGCCGGTAGAGGGCGCTGCATCGGTCACGCCTGAGGATCCGGCCGGCGGATAGCAAAAAACCCGCGCTTCCTGGAAGGATGGCGGGTTTTTGGCGTGATACGAATCCAGGCGTCTTATTGCCGCTCCGGCACATTGCGCCGCTTGATCAACAACACGACAACACCTGTTCGTTTCACGAAGGTCAGGCCCGCGGCACGCATGCCACTTGCCTGACAATGCAGCAGGCGATCGTTATGCCTTGACTGCTTTCTTGCGACGGCTCAGACCCAGACCTGCAATACCCAGGCCCAGCAGGGCGATCGACGCAGGCTCAGGCACTTCCGTCGTGACATTGGAGAACACGAAGCTGATGTCGTTGTAGTTGAAGTCGCCGCCACGTGGCTTGTCTTCGAATGCAACATAGGTGCCGGCGCTCAGACGGTCATCGCCTGCGTAATACGACGAATAGACGTGGTTGGTCAGATCGCTGTTCAAATTCGTTTGCGAGTACCAAGGGCCGATGTTGCCTGGCTTGATATTCGACAGTACAAACACCAGGACGTCGCCAGCGACAACGTTACCGAAGTTGAAGGCCTGACCATATGCCGAGGTCTTGTTGTTCAAGCCGAACAGACCGGTAGCGACGCCATTGACCATCATGCCGACTTCGTTTTCATAGTCGGCTTTGGAACCAGCGAAATAGCCGGTCAGATTGCCGGTGGTTGCTGCGGTGAAGCTGTACGTCGCAGTGTTCTGCGTACCGACTTGCGAATACAAAGTAGGCGCAGCCTGAGCGGCACCACTCATTGCCATCACACCAGCGACTGCCAAGGTTGCAAAAATGCTTTTCATTACTATTCCTTAAGTTTTTTAATAGATTTCTTAGACTAAGCAATAAATGGGCCACTGTGAGAATTGGTGAGAAATCAATGACTTATGAGTAGGTTTCTGATTGTAATCAAAGATAGTGTAATTATTTCCGACAAATTTGACGTGATGAGGCGCAGGGGTCGTAGCCGGGCTGCAACAAAGTGTGCCTCGATATCGACGATTCGGGGCGGGGCATCAAGGTGGACGATTACGCAATGGGAAGCTGGCGAAGCTGGGGAAGCTGGGGTCAGGTCTGGCATTCGGACACGGGCTCAGCTTTGCACGAGTCAAGTCAGCGCCCGGGTTTAGATTTGGCACAACGAGCGCATGCTCAATGCCGGTAGTGCAGGAAGGAATAGAGGACCGATGCTGACGATCAGGCCACCGGTGAGGGTGTTGGACAGTCAACGTTGATGACACTGAGGGCGGATAGGGAAGCTGGGGTCAGGTCTGACATTCGGACACGGCCTCAGCTTTGCATGAGTCAGTCAGAGCCCAGATTTAAATTTGGCAAAATGAGCCCGCGCTAATGTCGGCAGGACACGAATGCGAACGGGGCCGATGCTACGATCAGGCCACCGGTGAGGGTGCTGGACAGTCAACGTTGATAACACTGAGGGCGGATAGCAAAAACCCGCGCTTCGTGGGGGGAAGGTAACGGGTTTCTGGCGTGATACGACTGGACGCCGCGAGTAGGTGGTGCTCCGGCCGGAATCGAACCGTCCTATGAGGAGCGGGCTTCGGCAATAGAAGTACCAGCAAAAATACCAGCAACATATTTCGCTGCTGAGTGTCACGCTTGGCGTCATGCTTCAGGCCTGCCGGCGCTACCACGATCGACCGTCAGAGCTTTAACAAAACCGGTTTGCCTTTAACAAAAACCGACACTTTTAACATGATTCAAATCGCCCGAATGAACCGGTTTCTCCTATGAGAGCCGGCCTTTCAGTGCCCCCGGCATTTTGATTAACATTTTCTGAGGGGGGATTTTTTTTGCGCGTGCGGAACTAGTCGGAGTCTGAGAAAGGGGGCGCGCCAACTTTTGATAGCCCCCCCACCTGTCTCAAATTTGGGTTCTTTACTTACCCTTCGCTAGGTCGGCCAGCACCGCATCAATGTCTATTTCGTCCTCGGGGAACTCATAGTTGTCGCGCTGGTAGGTCGTCACAAACAGGTATCGGTACTCGCCTGTCGGACTCTTGCTTCCAGCAGCAATATGAGCCAATACAAGCCGCCAGAATCCGATTTCCAGGCCCACAACGCGCCGCCCTGTTGAAACACCGAACGCGGAAATATTCGACCGTTTTAAGTGAATGTTTCCTATCTGAACGATTTCACGACCCATTGTATATCCAATTAAAATATCGAAGAAGCAATTATATCGTCATTGAGTCGGCCGAAATCTCGATCTGTTTTTGACAGGCAATTGCATGTCAGGAAGCCGGGGTCAGGTCTGACATTTGGACACGGCCTCAGCTTTGCATGAGTCAGTCAGAGCCCAGATTTAGATTTGGCAAAATGAGCCCGGGCTAAATGTCGGCAGGACACGAAGGGGAAGAGGGCCGATGCTGACGATCAGGCCACCGGCGAGGGTGCTGGACAGTCAATGTTGATAACAGTGAGGGCGGATAGCAAAAAACCCGCGCTTCCTGGGGGAAGGTAACGGGTTTCTAGCGTGATACGACTGCATGCTGCGAGTAGATGGTGCCTCCGGCCGGAATCGAACCGGCACGCCTTACGGCGCTTGATTTTGAGTCAAGTGCGTCTACCAATTCCGCCACAGAGGCCCAATCGCAGGCGGGCATCTTAGCACATTGATTGCTCAGCTGGCCAGTGCGCCGAGAAATTCGGTGTGCAGGTTTCTTCACACCGGTTAAACCGCATGCCCTGATGGCAAACCGCACTCCCACTTAACACGTCATCCGGTGCTGTAATAACCGCAAGCTCCCCATTGGCCCGACGATCTCCAGCACGTGCTCGCGTACCGCGACATCGATCGCCCCTTCCTGTCCGCGCAGCCAGGGGCGTGGGCGGAAGTAGCGGATGCTGGTGCTGTCGGCGGTCGTGCGCCGGTAGCCAAGCGCGCCAAGTGCTTCGTCCAGTCTGTCAATCATCTGGCAGTCATCGACGCGGCTACGCATTTCAAAGCGGCCCGGGCCCAGCATGCAGATGGGGAGCAGGCCGCCGACGACGACGGGCACGACAAGAAACGGCATCGGGGTGCCGGGATCGATCACATGCAGGGCCAGTACCAGTAGCGGCAGCCCGGCCAGCAGCGTGAGTGCCCAGGGCAGCGACTGGCGCCAGGTGTCGATGCGTTGCAGGAAACCAGGGCGTTTCCTGACGCGCTCGATCTCAGAAAATGTCACGCTGTTCATGGTGCTCTCCCTGGCTGCCTGCATCAGTCCGTGTTCGCGCCGATCAAGAAAACTGGTGCAATATCCTGCCAACTATTAGTTAAATCGTCATTGACTTGATCATTGTGACCAGCGCTCAGTGGCTGGCGTTTGACTGCGCGCAAACACGCATTCGTTGAAGCCAGCTTCTCATAAAGACAACACTTGCCGCGCACAGGTGGATTTCAGTCAAGCCATTGGCCCAAACGAACAAGCCGCACAGAAGTGCGGCTTGTCAGGGAAGCGCTCAGGGTTTCTGGCTGAATAGCCGGAAGCGTTCGTCCCGGTCCGATGCACGCCGGCCTTCCCACAGCGGCACCGCATCGCGCACGTTCCATTTGCGCAGCAAGGTTGCGTCGTTGCGGTTGCGCAGGCTGTCTTGCAGCAGCACGTAATCGCACTTGCCGCCGGCGAGCGTGACGAACGGCAGGCGGCCATAGAAAGCGAGCGAGGCGCGCTGGGCGGCGCCGACATTGGTGGCGATGCAGTTGGCGTCGGCAGGCAGGCGGGCGGCGATCTGCTGGGCCACGCCGGCGTAGCTCTTGCCGTAGTTCAGGTCGGGCAGGAACAGCGTCATCAGGAGCACCCACAGCAGGATCAGGCCGCCGGAGGAGAGCACTACGGCGCGCCACAGCACCGCCGGCTGGCGCGACAGGCGCCAGTGCACCAGCATGATCCAGCCAACGCTGGCGCCGGCAGCAACGATGAAGGTGACCACGCCGATTTCGGGGGTGAAGCCCGGCACCAGCTTGAGCGCGTTCTTGGCCAGCTGCGCCGGCCAGCCGGTCAGTTTGGCGACCCAGAACAGCCAGATGATTGCGCTCAGCATGGTCAGCACCATGACCGAGAACCAGTCGATGGCGTTGATCGCACCGCGCTTCATCGTTGGCAGGCCGAAGGCCGCCATCAGCGCCAGCGGCGGCAGCATTTTCAGGAAGTCGCTGTTCTCGGGCGCCGGGTCGGCCAGCAGTTGCAGCACCAGCGCCAGGAAGAAGAACACGGGCAGCACGATGTGCAGCATCTGCTGGCGACGCCAGGCCCAGATCGCCCACAGGGCGAATGGCCAGGCCGGCCAGAAGAACCAGATACCGATCCGGAAGAAGGCTTTCAGCGCCGGCCAGCCGGGCGGACCGATCTGGCGCGCGTTCCAGTCGAGCCAGTCGGCGATCGGGGACAGGCCGTAGGGCTGGACTGCGGTGGCAGGCACGATCCAGATCAGTGCGATGCCGAAGCCGACACCGGCGGCGACAGCCAGGTCGCGCAGCGCGCGTGGCGTGGGCAGCTCGAGGTAGCGGGTACACGCAAACAGCGCCACGAGCAGCACCAGCGGCGGCAGGAAGCCTTGCGTCAGTGTCAGCGCCCCGAGCGCGACGCCCACCAGCACCGCATTGCGCGTGCTGGCGAATTCGACATAGCGCACGGCGCGGTACAGGAAGAAGGCGAGCAGCGCACCCTGGAGGGTCGCTGCGAGCGTCAGGTGGCTTTGCAGCAGCAGTCCCAGACTGCCGAGGTAGATCAGGACGGCCGTATCGCCCAGCGTGCGGCCGTAGTCGTCCGGTTCGGGCTGGCCGCCGAAGGCCAGGCGCAGCGGTTGTGCTTCGGCGCGCCGGCCCAGGTGAAAGGCGGTGTACCAGAGCGACATCGTGCCCAGCACGAAGATGCCGACCGTCGAAACGCGGGCGGCCAGCACGTCGCCCAGCAGCCAGCCGAACAGCTTGATGCACACGGCGCCGAGCCAGAATGCGAGCGGCCCTTCGTCGACACTGGCCAGGCCCGCGACGTTCGGATACAGCCAGTCGGCCAGCGTACCATGCGCCATCGTCCACATGATGCCGAAGCTGGCGGCGTCTTCCTTCCACAGGTCGCGGCCGATCAGGCCTGGCAGGATGTAGAACAGGCCCAGCGCAAGCAGGGCCCAGCGGGGCAGTGCCAGGG
>Ga0308163_10000627_pt1 | contig 55191 bp, 43 predicted proteins | sample PhyTR1_FD_201037 | JGI IMG/M metagenome (GOLD analysis project Ga0308163, IMG submission 201037) | Phyllosphere microbial communities from UC Gill Tract Community Farm, Albany, California, United States - DLSLT.R1 | ecosystem: Host-associated > Plants > Phyllosphere > Unclassified | place: USA...
ACATACTGCAAATTGCCTTGCAGTTATTCATAAATCTCTTCAGTAAGCTGGTGGGAAATCCGTCCTTTACTGATATCGGTAAACAGGCAAAAAAGATATAAATCAATCAGTCATGGTTCTGAATTTAACAGGGTTGATACCTTCGTGGCGTTTAAAAAACGCGGAAAAGTGGTTCGGTTCATCAAATCCAAGGGAGGATGATATTTCATTTACCGCCCATCTGGTGCCCCTGAGCAGGTTTTTAGCCTCCAGCATCAGGCGGTTACTGATGAGCGCAGAAGTGGAGCTGCCGGTAACTTCGCGCAATGCCTTATTCAGATGATTGACATGAATATGCAGCTTTTCCGCAAAATCTCCCGGGGAAGATAAGATGATCCGCTGAGAACTGTTTTCTATAGGGAACTGTCGTTCCAGCATTTCCAGAAACTGTAGTGACAGGCGCTCATTAGCGTTCGATCCGATCAGCTGCTGGGCCCTGCCCCCTGCATTTTTCTGCCCCTGGTGCAGTACCTCCATCAGCATATAGTGCAACAGGTCATATTTCTGGCGGTAATTACTTTTTAGCTCATCCGCCATCTCCAGAAAAGCGCTTTTCATCCTGGACGCTAACTGCTTAGTAAGCGAAATTACACTGCAATCCACAGATTGATAAACTGTAAAATCATCCGGATTTGCGAGCGGGATCAAAAAATCCCTGGTAAATATGCACACGTACCCTTCCTGTTTACTGCTGATCCGTTCCCACTGATAAGGTGTTTTGGGATTGGTAAATACGAGCGCTGCCCCCTCGATCTCATAGGTTATTCCCGGATAGTGTATCTTACTGTGACCGTAAACGAGACTCACCTTATAATAAGTACGGCGCAGGTAACCCGCCTGTTTACCAGAAGCTGAAGGCAGGTCCTCAACTTTGACCACGTCGAAATGCCCCAGGCTGATAATATTGTCATAAAGGTTTTCCTTCAGTGAGCGGTAAAAATCTTCCAGCCTGATAATGCCATCCATCCTGTAAAAGTACAAAATTCAAGTTAATGTCTTAGCGGCAATTATCATAAAACCATTTTTCATTAATACAGTTGTGATAATGGACGAAAGTATTAACATATGAATTTAAATATCAAAGGCAAAGTTGCCCTCATCACCGGCGGAGATTCAGGTATGGGACTGGCAACGGCAAAAATATTAGCAGAAGACGGAGTAAAAATTATTCTTTCTGATATCAACGAAGAAAGTCTGAAGGAGGCCGAAGCAGAACTGAAAGCGCAGGTAAGCGATGTCGTGGTGGCTACCTTTGTGGCCGACCTGGCTGACAATGCAAGCGTTTTGAAGCTTGAGGCATTTGCCAGGGAACAACATGGAGGTATCGATATTCTCATAAATTCTGCCGGGGCACGGGGAGCAGCAGGAGATTTCCTTACGCTGACAGATGACGATTGGCAGGAGACAATCAATACAGATCTGATGGGTGCGGTAAGGTTATGCCGTGCATTTATTCCTCAGCTTCAGGAAAAAGGATGGGGCAGGGTTATCCTCATTGCATCAGAAAATGCGTACCAGCCATACGAAGAGGAAAGTCCCTACAATGCTTGTAAAGCCGGGATCATCAATCTATCCAAATGTTTATCAAGGGCTTATTCCAAAGACGGATTATTATTCAACTGTGTATCACCTGCATTCATAGAAACGCCAATGACAGATGCGATGATGGATGAGCTTGCTAAAGAAAGGGGCGAATCCAGAGATGAAGCAGTCAAATGGTTCCTTAAAAATAAACGCCCGAACCTGGCTGTCGGCAGGAGGGGAAAACCCGGCGAAGTAGCAGCAGTGATTGCTTTTCTTGTTTCTGAACAGGCGAGCTTTGTAAACGGAGTAAACTACCGTGTGGATGGCGGAGCGGTAGAATCTGCATTTTAATTATGAAACAGGAAGCAGTCTCACAAAATACTACAGAAAAAGATGCAGAAAGGCCGGTACTGGTTTTTCTGCATTATTTCGGAGGCTCATCTCAAAGCTGGCAATGGGTAGCCCAATTGCTTTCAGACCGCTATAACTGTGTTTTGATCGATCAACCGGGATTTGGAGCTGAACCTGCACTGGCTGAGCCTTCCATTGACGGTTTTGCCCGGCATATTTCTGCACAGCTGAGTAAAATGAAGTGCAAAAGTTATACATTGATCGGGCATTCAATGGGTGGTAAGATCGCAATGCAGACCGCTTTGAATGATCAGTCAGTAAAACAATTGATCCTGATAGCCCCATCCCCGCCCAGCATCGAACGCATGCCTGAAAAGGAACAGCACAGAATGCTGATCCATCCTGATAAGGAAGAGGCAGAAACCACTGTAAAAAACGGCACTATAAAATCACTCAGCAGAGAACAGCATGATCTTGCGGTTTCTACACAGATGATTGTAGAAGAAGCTACCTGGCGCTGGTGGATCCTGGAGGGAATCAACCATTCGATAGCTGCGGCAGTTAAAGGACTCACAATTCCCGTTAGCCTTATCGCTTCTAAAGATGATCCCGCGATAACTTATCAAATGACAATCGAAGATACCCTTCCAAATTTACCTTTGCATACAAAAATTGTATTGACTGAGGGCATAGGGCATCTGTTTCCACTGGAGGATCCGGAATGGACGGCTGCGCAGATAGCATCAATATTCAGTGCAGTATAAACTTATTACCCTTTGTTACCCTGTATTTTGTGTTATTTAATTATATTTTTGTTGACAAGTTAAATAATAATGAAGAAAGGTATTCCCTGTGATCTTAAATCATGCTTTATGTGTCAGCATTCCCTACAGGAATGGCATCCTGCAATTGCAGCTCACAAAAAGAATTTTATAGCCAAAAAAGGGGAGGTGATAATCAGAGAAGGTGATCCTGTAACCGGAGTTTATTTCGTGACCTCAGGGAATGTTAAAGTGCATAAACAATGGGGAGACAAAGAACTGATTCTTCGTTTTGCAAACGATGGAGCTATATTTGGTCACAGGGGTATTACAACATCTGCTTTTCCTATATCTGCTACAGCTTTGGAAACAACCAGTCTTTGTTTTGTAGAGATCGATTTTTTTAAGACTACGGTAAAGGTGAATCATGATCTGGCCTATGGATTGCTACTTTTCTATGCCGATGAATTGCATGCTTCAGAAAAAAAAATGAGAAACCTGGCTCTGATGTCAGTCAAAGGCCGCCTTGCTACTGCTATCATCGGACTAAAGGATCAGTTTGGCCTCAATCAGGAAAATTACCTGAATGTTGAACTCAGCCGTCAGGATCTTGCGGCCTATACAGGTGCAACTTATGAAACAGTTTTCAGGACAATGAACGAGCTTGTAGCAGAAAATCTTATTGGCCTGAATGGTAAGATGATCACCATAAGGGACGAAGCGGGACTGACTGAAATCATAAACAGATAAAGTAAAATCAGATGCTGGGAGTAGTTTTATCTGGTGGACAAAGTACCAGAATGGGCAAAGATAAAGGTCTTTTACTCTACCGGAAAAGGCTCTGGGCGGAAATTGCTGAAGAAAAGCTGCTTTCACTCAATATCCCTGTTAGGATATCAGTTAATCCGGCTCAGCCGATGGCTTACTTAAATCATTTTTCTCCTGCGAAGCTGATTGTAGATAATCCGTCATTAACAATCAAAGGTCCATTATCAGGTCTGTTGTCGGTACATTTATCCGCTCCGGAAGATGATCTTTTCCTGCTGGCTTGTGATATGATATTAATGGAGAAAAGGCTACTGTTCAATTTGCAAAATGCTTTAGAAGGAAATGATAGTGCCGAAGCAGTAATTTATACCAGAGACGAACAGCAGGAGCCACTTTGCGGCATTTATACCGCATCAGGATTGAGAAAAATAACGTCACTGCTCCAGTTGCAGCGCATCTCAAAGTCAAGCATGAAATTTATTCTGAGTCATTTAAAGGTTCTGGAAATTCCACTGGAAAAGCAAGATTATCACATGTTTAGCAATTTCAACTCCTCAGAGGATACAAAATTATTATAATAACTGCAGGGCCGATTTACTTACTCTGCTAAAGTTGTCCCTGGCTCCATCGCAAAGCTGGCAACAATAGTGCTCTGGTAAATCCCCGAAAAGTGTTCCCGGCTCAATGTTCTGATCAGTATCACCGGCCTCTTCATCGTATACAGTTAAACAGCTGTTGCATTGGTACAGATACTCATGTGCTTTATCACGTACCTCCTCCTTCGGTACCATGTATTTCTGTTTCAGGGGCTGCTGAGTATTCAGACGGTATCTCTGAAACTTAAGGACAGCACGCCTGAGCTGTTCCGGCAGGATGAAGCGGGGATTGCCACTGCTGAAAATTTCTCCGGTGCGCTCGTTTGGATTGAAATTTTTTGCGCAGAGGATATCATATACAGGAAATATCCTGATGCCTGCGAAATGGATCAGGTACCTTTTGCGGACGAGGATACTGCTGAAAATTTCACTCTTCCTGCGGGTCTTAATGCCAAAGCAAATGCCTGATGTTCTCGTATCATCCCCGCTCAAATGCCTGACAAGATAGTTCTTTAGCTCCAGTCCTTCGCTGCAATTGTCTTCTACCTGGAAATTGAGCTCATTTGCTGCGTGGCGCATATTGATCTCAAACTCTTCGAGCAATGCATTCCACAGGTTTTTGTGTTTTTCGTCAATGTCTTTCACAATGATGGTTTTCCAGGGTGTACAGCAGATCTGACCGACTTTGGTAAACAGGCAAAGCTGGCATAATTTCTTTAGAAATGCAGTGCTGAAAAGTTCATCGCGGCGGTAGATGCCCAACCAGTATTTGTTGTTGTAACGGTTTAATCCTTCATAGTAGGGCAGGTTAAAAGCAGAGAGCTGAGCACCGCTTTCTGCTCTCCTGAGAATAAGGTTATCCTTATCCAGCATAGCGAAGAGCTCCTCGCCACTGGCATCCGGATTGTCAATAAATTTTGCCGGATGATGAATGATAAGGGATTCCAATTCCCTGGTGACGCGGGCAATATGTGTAGTGTAGCAAAGTTCAGTCCATTCACAGGTCACGTTGGTTCTTGGGAAACGGATGATCAGGTGCCAGTAATGTTCAATATCAGACGAAGCTATCCAGTTGATATTTCCCGTCAGCATAGGTGTGAAACTCTGATCGCTGTCACAGATATTGACCTTAATTGCGGGCTTGAAATCAAAATCATCCAGCACGTCCTTGTATATACCTCCGGTAAGCCAGGAGTTTCGGATAAAAATTTCTTCGGCGGGGTAGGAGCTGATGATATTTGGGCGATGCTCTTCATCGAGCTCATAATCTACTCCAAGTTTATCCAGTTCATCAGTACATAGTGCAATATTATAACTTGTAGTATCAAAATACAGCTGCTGCCGGAGACCGAACCGGACAAAATGTATCCTTGCCGTTGACGCTGCCACAAGAATATTATACAGGTTTCCGGGCGAGATGATACCACCATGAAAATTTATGATTATGGTTCTGTACATAGCTGGGAGGGTTATGCGATTTGAAATGTTAAGAGTCCAAATTCAACTGCCGCTTTTGGGAAATTTGCGTTTTCATGGCCCGGTCTGCACAATTTCAGCAGGGCAAACCGCTGGATGTCTGTCAGGTTTCCCCACTGGCCGATGCTGATTTCCATTTGCATTTCCCTTGTTTTTTCCTGGAGCATTACGGGGATCTCCCGCAGGTTTTGCCAGCCCGGCTGAGGATCGATTGCTATTTTCATTGCCTGTTTGCCAGTGTGTTTTTCCACCAGACCATTCAGGAAATGCGCATAGCTTGCCGTTTCTGCAGCAGTATCTACAGGCATAAGCGCAAGTTCAATTCTTTCCGACGATTGAAATCTGGCCCATTCTGCCAGTTTAAGTTTAATGCCTGCGGCATCCATTTTAAAGCGTACAAGCATAGGGATACACCTGATGTTTTCCTCCATAAAATCTTCTTCAAACTCAAAGTATTCTATGCCTTTCAGATGTCTGAATTCCGAAGGGGCAGGTTTGTCAAAACCATCAAGAACCGCTTGAACCTCCGGCCGGCAGCTCCCGCAACCCATGCCTGCGCCCGTCAGCTGGCATAACTGCAGATGATCTGTACATCCCTCTTTAATCCTGCTGATCAGGTTCCCTTCGCCAACATTGTTGCAGCTGCAAATGGTTCTGCCGATCACCTGCTCTCTGTTCTTACCGCTTCTCAGCAGTTGCAGCCTTTTATCGCTCAGTTCCATTTTATTTTCTATAAGGTTGCGGAATTCCAGAAACTCACTTTTGTCGCCAATTAATATGGCGCCCACCAGCCGGTCGTTATGTACAATACATTTTTTATAGTACCGTTTTGCTTTATCAATAAAAATGATCTCTTCGTAGGCCGGATCATTACCGGGTACTTCTGCAATCCCCAGCGAGCAGAGCTCCAGGCTGTGCATTTTGAGAATATTCATCAGCAGGCTGCCCTGATAAATTTTAGCAATATCACCACAGAGAAATCTTGCTACAATATCCGCCTGCTGTTCTGCTGCTGCGGTAATTCCATACATCTGTCCGTAAAACTCTGCTATTTCGCCTATTGCAAATATATCCTTTTCACTTGTCCGAAGGTATTCATCCACTACCACACCCCTTTGACAAGCTATTCCCGCATCCTGCATCAGTTGTGTGTTTGGTACAGTTCCAATTGCAATCACCAGTGTTTCACAGTTGATCAGCAGTCCACTCTTCAGCCTTATGCCAGAGATGCCCGTATCGCCGAGGATACGGTCAACCTCGTCATTATAGAAAATCTCTATACCTTTGCTGATCAGTTCCTCATGGAGAAGCTGGCTGCCCAGATCATCCAGCTGCCGGCCCATTAACCGGGAAATGCGCTGAATGACAGTCACCCTGGATCCGGTATCTGCCAGAGAGGCCGCAAGTTCTATCCCCAGAAGTCCGCCGCCTACGATAACTACTCTACCGCTGGTTGCATCCGTATGTTTTCTAAAATTGTCAGCATCAGTTCTGCTGCGCATGGTAAAGATACCGCTGAGCGAAGGGATATCTTTCAGCACAAAAGCCCTGCTTCCTGTCGCAAGCAGCAGTATATCATACGTATGGGTAACTCCATTGCCATCCGTAACAGTCTTATCCTCCTTGTTGATCCTGTCTATTCCCAGGCCCCGGTGCAGTTTGATCCTGAAATCGTTTTCCTGGCTGTCGCTCATCTTTACAAGATTTTGCCAGGGCAGGGCACCGATGATGTAATCAGGCAGCAGCACCCGGTTGTAAAAGGGGAAGTTCTCATTGCTAAAGATCTCAATCTCATCATCAGTATTCAATGCGCGATAGCTTTTGATGAACCCGCAGGCAGCGGCGCCTGCACCAATCACAATGATCTTCTGTTTCGCTTTTTTATACAGCTGTACCTGAACGGCACTAAACTTGAAATCTGGTTCTTTGCTCAGCGGATCTACCAGGTTGTTGGTCAGGTTATTTACCCGGTTTAAGTCGCTTTTCATAATCAAACCCCAGTGCATAGGCATGAATACCACCCCAGGCTTAATATCATTGGAAAGCTTTGCCTTCAGGCGAACATTGCCGCGCAGACTGTTAACTTCAATCAGGTCGTTATCCGTTATATTCCTTGGCACTGCATCCTTCGGGTTGATTTCGAGGAATGATTCACTGATGTGCTGGTTCAGCTTGTTTACTTTGCCTGTTTTGCTTCTGGTATGCCATTGATCGCGGATGCGGCCGGTAGTTAAAATCATTGGGTGTTGCGGGCTGAGTGGTTCAGACTGGTTTTCGTCGATGGAAGAAATTATATGCGCTTTCTTATCCGCAGTATAAAACTGATGATCGGTAAATAAGCGTGATGTTCCCAACGCTTTCTCGTTTTTTTGATATGGCCACTGCACTGCTCTTTTTTCTTTTAGGATCTGATAATTTAGACCGCTGATGTCAATATGTGTGCCTTCAGTTAGCGCAGCGTGCTCATCGTATATGGCTGATGCATCCTTGAAATCAAAACCGTGGTAGCCCATTTTCTGAGCAAAGCGACAGATAATTTCTGAATCTGCCAGCGCTTCACCCGGCGCTTCAATTACTTTGCTGAGATAAGAAATATAACGGCCTGCATTCGTCATCGTACCTTCTTTTTCTGCCCAGGCGGCTGCTGGCAACACTACGTCGGCATATTTCAGGGTTTCAACCTTGTTGCTGATGTCCTGTACTACTACAAACTTTGCTTTCTTCAGGCCTGCTTCGGCCATTCGGACATCGGGCAGGCTGATTAATGGGTTAGTGCATAGAATCCAGATGGCCTTAAGTTTGCCGTTTTGGAGTTCATCAAACATTTCTGTAGCGGTAAGCCCGGGCCTGGGCTGAATAGTTCCCAGAGGGATCTGCCAGAATTTCTCCACCTCATTTCTGTCGTTTTCATCCGCCAGTATACGGTGTGCAGGAAGCAGGTTGCTCAGGCCGCCAACTTCCCTGCCGCCCATGGCGTTTGGTTGTCCGGTAAGGGAAAAGGGACCGCTTCCGGTTTTACCGATATGTCCTGTAATGAGGTTTAAATTAATCAGTGACAGGTTTTTATGTGTTCCGATCACGCTCTGATTCAGCCCCATTGTCCACATCGTGATAAATGCTTTAGCACTTCCGATGAAAGATGCTGCCAGGCGTATATCACTTTCCTGAACACCACAGATGGCGGCGGCCTCCGGCAAAGATTTTTTTGAAACCGCTGACAGGTAATCTTCAAAACCCCGTGTGCTGTTTCGGATAAAGTCAGCATCAATCTTTCCATCCTCTATAAGGCATCTGCCAATAGCATGGTGGAGCGTGATATCCGTGCCGGGGTTTAACTGGAGATGTACATCTGCCAGGGCGCAGGTTTGTGTCTTTCTGGGATCACTCACGATGATCCTCAGTGCTGGGTTTTGCTGTTTGGCAGCTTCAACCCGTCGCCACAGGATAGGGTGGCACCAGGCCGGATTTGCTCCTGCAACAAAAATGCAGTCGGCCCTCTCAATATCATCATAGCTAACCGGTACAATATCCTCACCCAGGCTCATCTTATAACCTACAACCGCACTGCTCATGCACAGTCTGCTATTGGTGTCAATATTATTGCTGCCGATAAATCCTTTCATCAGCTTATTTACTACATAATACTCTTCTGTAAGGCACTGGCCGCTGGCATAAAACGCAACACTGTCCGGTCCGTGTTTGGCGATCAGTGCATTGAAAACTGCAGCAGTTCTTGTGAGCGCCGTATCCCAGCTGACTCTTTGCAGTGGCATATTTTTGTTGTACCGCATTTCCGGGTAAAGGAGCCTGTCACTTTTGTCATTTGCGGTATGATGAAGGTTCATACCTTTGCTGCACAACATGCCTTTATTTACGGGATGGCTCTGGTCACCTTCCACAGTAATCCTGTCGTGGGTATCCTTACTGACCACAATGCCACAGCCTACGCCGCAATAACAGCAGGTAGTTGTGTGGTTTACCGGTATGTTTTTATCCTCTTCCAAAGCTGAATATTAGATATGCCCAAAAATTTGACTATTATTTGCCTGTGCTCAGTACCAGCTCTTCAATACCGGCTCTTTTATGCGCCATTACCGTTCTGAATATCAATACAGCTACACCGATTCCCAGTATTATAAAACCGAGCAGGGAGAAGGCACTGGTATAATCGATCAGGTCTTTCTGCACTGTCAGTCCCTTTTCAGTTACTGCTTTGGACGCATGGACTGCTCTGGCCTTGAACATAAAAGCGATCAGCATGGCCCCGATATTGCCTCCGGCACCAACAATGCCGGCTACACTTCCCACGGCAAGCGGGTTGATGAAAGGGACAAGGCTGTATGTAGCGCCGTTGGCCATTTTGAGACTCAGTCCAAACACGAACATCATAAAGATGCACATGCCGATGCTGCCAGACTTTGCAAACCAGATAATGCCTGCGCCTTCAATTAGCAGCAGAACTGCGAGTAACATTGTTTTACCGTTAAAGCCATAGTTTTTGCCAATCTGATCGGCAACAATTCCCCCGAGTGGCCTCGCGAATACATTGATCCAGCCGAAGATGCCGGCAACCATTCCTGCTACAGCTATCGTTACGCCGAATGAGTCGGTAAAAAAGATAGGAGCGAAATTATCCACGGTAATTTCCACGCCGAAACAGGCTGCATACGCTATGGTTAAAATCCAGGTGCGGTAATCTCCCGCAGCGATCAGGAACGTGTTTTCTTTGCTTTTTACTGCGTCGTCCCTGAGGTTTTTAAAATCTCCCATTGGACTGTCAAGTGTATACCGGTGGTATAAAAAGGCACAAAGCAGAAGCATTACCCCCGGTACTATCATAGCAAAGCGCCAGCTATCGGCTGCACTGCATAAGCCCAGCGCGGTAAATCCGGAAGCTATCACCGGCATAAACAGGTTTGCGGCTCCTCCTCCGGCATTGCCGAATCCTCCCGCTGTTGCGTTGGCTGTGCCCTTGATAACGGGGGCGAACATAATTGAGGTATGAAATTGGGTGATTACAAAAGAGGCGCCAATTACACCTATGGCCAGCCTGAATAATAAAAAAGAAGTATAGGATTGGCTTGTGCCGATAAGCAGTACCGGGATGGCAGTAAGGATCAATAGCCAGGTGTAAACTATTTTGGGGCCAAACTTGTCTACCAGTCTTCCAATAAGCAGCCGGGCGATAATCGTTGCAGATACAGAGGCGATCTGAATATTGCCAACCTGATCTTTGGTCAGCTGGAGTTGCTCCCTGGCAATTTTCATCAGGGGTGCCATACCAAACCAGGCAAAGAAACAAAAGAAAAAGGTGAGCCAGGTTATGTGAAATGTTTTCATCTGAACACCCTTCAATGAGAAAATATTCAGCTTATCAAGTGGAGCAGCGTAAGAGTTCATAGTAATCGGTTAAGCGTGAAATAAAATTTGTGGTTCTTAAAATTTATAGCCTAAGCCAAGTCCGGGGTTCCATTTTCCATTTTTGACTGCTGTTTTTGCGTTATAATAGAAAGGTAATTGTAAAGCAAGGTGTTTGAAGGCCGCTGTGATGCCAAAGCCAAGGTTCGGCGTCAGCATACTGTTTTTTGTGGCTCCCGGAGCAACTTTATCCTCTTTTATCCTCAGGCTTGGAAGTAGGCCCAATAAAAGGGCGTATGGCTTTTTGCTGAATTTTATACTTGGACCGGTACAATTGACAAATGCGCCGTGATCAACGTATCCAGCTACAAGATAGCCATCAAATAATACCGCTTTGGTTTGCGATCGGGCAGAAAATGATAACATAGTAATAGCCAGGCAGCCATATAAGGCTGCATTAAATCGTTTCTTCATACTGAGTTTTCTGAGAGGTTTTTTAGCTTAAAAGTTTGGTGTGGTACAGATATAAACGCTGCCGTTTTCTACCTTTACGGGGTAAGTTTTAATCGCACATTCATCACCGCTCAAACATTCTCCGGTAACCAGGGAGAACGTTTTTTTGTGAAAGGGACATGCTACTTTAGGTTCGTCTGTAGCTGATCCAATCATTCCGCGGCTGAGTGCCATCTGCTTTCGGTGCGGGCACTCATTCTGTGTGGCAAACCATTCGTTTCTCCTGGTAAAATAGAAGAGGGCGATCTGGTCATCACCATTTTTCACACATACGCCGCCATTTTCTACCGCGTCCCCGACCCGGCAGGCTTCTAACCATGTAGTGGATGTTTCTGTCATCTTATAAGTTTTAGGTTGGTAATTGGTTGGTTATATTTGGTTAGCTATATTCCATTCTGCGGTCTTCTTCTGACCGCGCATTTCTACAAATTCTATAGTGGGGTCTTTTTCTTCCGGTGCGTTCACAAAGTGTGAGAACCTTTTTCTGATGGCCGGATTCTGTACGGCTTCTTTCCATTCGCACTGGTAGGAGCTGATCAGGTTGCTTATCTCATACTCCCATTGCTGTGCCATCCCAAGGCTGTCATTAATGATAACGTTGCGGAGGTAATCGATGCCGCCTTCCATCTTGTTTAGCCAGGTAGCGGTTCTGGTAAGCGGATCAGCTGTACGGATGTAGAACATCAGGAACCGGTCGATATATCTGATACATGTTTCGCTGTCCAGATCTGTTGCTAAAAGCAGCGCATGTTGTGGTTTGCTCCCTCCATTTCCGCAAACATAAAGGTTCCAGCCTTTTTCTGTGGCTATGATTCCGAAGTCTTTACTTTGTGCTTCTGCACATTCCCTGATGCATCCGCTTACTGCAGATTTAAATTTATGCGGTGCACGGATACCCCTGTAGCGCTCTTCAATACGAATTGCAAAACTTACACTGTCATGCAGTCCGAATCTGCACCAAGTACTGCCTACACAGCTTTTTACTGTTCGGAGACCCTTACCGTAAGCATGTCCGCTTTCGAAACCCGCCGCTATTAACTCTTCCCAGATCACAGGCAGGTCATTGACATGTGCACCAAACATATCGATTCGCTGGCCGCCTGTAATCTTGGTATAGAGGTTATACTTTTTAGCTACTTCGCCGATGACAATCAGCTTGTCCGGCGTAATTTCGCCACCCGGAATCCTTGGTACAACGGAATAAGAACCGCCCTTCTGGATGTTGGCCAGGAAACGGTCATTGCTGTCCTGGGCTACATCATTTCCCTTTTTCAGGATCATCTCATTCCAGAGACTGGCGAGCAGGGAGGATACCAGAGGCTTGCAGACTTCACAACCGTCATTTTTACCCAGCACGTCAAGAACCTCATCATAGCTTTTCAGCTCATGGATATGTATCAGATCAAACAGTTCCTGCCTGCTGTAATTGAAGTGTTCACAGATGACGTTTTTGATATATTTGCCCTGTGATTTTAAAGTGTAAGTAACCAAATCTTTAATCATAGGCACGCAGCCGCCACATCCTGTACCTGCTTTTGTACATTTCTTTATATCATCAATATTTTCACAATTTGCCTCCGTTACTGCCAGGCAGATATCACCTTTGCTGATCCCTTCGCAACTGCAGATCAGGGCAGCATCAGGTAATGCGGTTATTCCCGCTCCAGTGGATCCAGCATCGCTCTCTGCGCGGCCACCCAGGATGAGTTCTTCAGGGTTTTCTGATAGTGCGATCCTGTTGTTAGAAGTCTGCAACAGCAGGTTATATGCTGAAGCATCTCCAATGAGTATACCTCCGAGAAGGTACTGCCCGTCGTTGCTTATATTAATTCGTTTGTAAATACCTTTATGTTTGTTCTCAAAAATAATGGTACGGCAGTGTGGCTCAGAAATGAAATTATCACCGAAACTCGCTACGTCTATGCCGATCAGTTTCAGCTTGGTGCTCATGTCATAGCCTGTGAAAGTTTTGCTGATTGCGCAGAGGTTTGAAGCCAGCACTTCAGCCATCTCATATCCGGGAGCAATCAGGCCATAGATCATGCCCTCGTATAAAGCACATTCACCAATAGCAAATATTGAGGGATCACTGGTCTGCATATTCTGGTCAACAATAATACCACCCCGGGAACCCAGTTTAATACCGCAGGCCGCGGCCAGTTCATCTCTTGGTTTAATGCCTGCGGAGATCACCAGCATATCCACCTCCAGCGTTTCACCGTCATTGAACATAAGCGCCGTTATACTATCCTCACCTTCAATGCCTGTGGTATTTTTGTTCAGGTGGATCTTTAATCCCAGATCTTCCAGTTTTGATTTGAGCATATCGCTGCCGGCGTTGTCAATTTGCCTTGGCATCAGTCGCGGGGCAAATTCCACTATACTTGTTTCCTCAAGCCCAAGGTCGATCAATGCCTTTGCAGCTTCCAGGCCAAGTAACCCACCACCTATGACTGCGGCTTTGACAGCTTTTTGTGCATACGCGCTAATGAGGTCGAGGTCTTCCAATGTCCGGTAAACAAATACTCCATCTTTATAAATGCCAGGGATAGAAGGTATAAAAGCGCCGGAGCCAGTTGCAAAAACCAATATATCATAGGAATATTCCGTTCCGTTTGCGGCATAAACAACCTTGATTTCCCGGCTTATTTTTGTTACAGGGTTACCCAGGAGCAAGGTGATGTTTTGCTCTTCGTACCAGCTTTCCGTAGAAAGAGAAAGATCATCCGCAGTTTTGCCGCTGAAGTATTCACTCAGGTGTACACGGTCATATGCCCTGCGTGGTTCCTCTCCAAAGACAATGATTTCGAAAGCCTGGGACTTTGCTCTGAGTTTTTCACAGAATTTGTATCCCACCATTCCATTTCCTATAACAATTACTTTTGGCTGTTTCATAAACTTTGGCGTTTGTTGGTGTGGTCTTTTGTTTTTTTATAGTTTTTCTGGGAGAATGGGTGACTATTGTAGAATATATCTTAAAATTAAGGCTTTTCTTTATTTTGTTCCGTTAAAATATGATTTATGATATTCAAATGTAGTTAAATATTCAATAATTCAAAGCATTACATGATATTTATCATAAATAATTCATAATTTCAATAATTATTGTTGACTTTTATACCATATCATATAAAACCTCGCATTTATGGAACACAATATTGGTGATTATGGGCTTTTTATCGTTGGAGCAGGGCCTGGTGATCCGGAATTAATTACTTTAAAGGCTTATAATGTCTTAAAGCGGGCAGATGTTATTCTTTATGACAACCTATGCAATAAAGCTTTATTGGAGATTGCTCCTCAAAGCTGTAGAACCATTTATGTAGGCAAGCAGCCTTACCGGAGTTGTACTCCCCAGGAAGCAATTAATGAGCTGATAGTACGCTATGCGAGTACGTTTAAAGTGGTAGTACGGTTAAAGGGGGGCGATCCGTTTATTTTTGGAAGAGGCTTCGAGGAACTGCTGTTCGCTGAGGCGCAGGGGATCAAAGCAAAATATATTCCTGGTATCAGCAGCATGCAGGGCTCGGGTTTTGCAGACATCCCGCTCACACATCGCGGTATCAGCGAAAGTGTGTGGATCATAACAGCAACAAAAAAAGATGGGAATTTGTCCAAAGACCTGAAATGTGCAATGATCAGCTCTGCTACGGTAGTTATCTATATGGGAATGACTAAACTTGCAGAAATAGCTTCACTGTATATTGAGAATGGAATGGGTGGTGTGCCGGCAGCAATTATTCAATATGTGTCACTTCCCCATCAAAAACAGGCGGTCTGTGAAGTGCAGGATTTGCAAAAAGCGGCCCTAAAAGAAGGTTTAAGCAATCCTGCCATCATAGTGATCGGTGATGTTGTAAAAGCCAGGGAAATATTTTACCAGGGAAATCAGGCAAAGCTGGTAGGATAATACGTAATATTTCAATTGCCTGCCCTGAGTTTTTTCAACTTCGTCCGGGTTTCCGGATTATCCTGGATGGAAAGAGCTTTTGAATAATATTCAATGGCCTTCTTTTGATCAGATATGCTGGCGTAGTAGTTACCCATGCTGTTATAGGCACTGAAGCTTTTTGGATAATTACGAATATTTAAGCTGAACAGTGCATGAGCCCGTTCCGGCTGGTTGACGGCCAGTAAATATATTCCCGTGTTGTTGATATAGGGTTCCGGCGGCAGAACGGTAACACCCGCTTTAGTTGAAAACCTTTGATAATGTTCAGCTATAAACTGTTCTATATTTATCCCGGAATTAGGATCGGAGAGCGCGTTGATTTCACCCTGGCTGAGCCCAAAACCCTGGTAAAGAGTGTGAAGGGCATCGTATTCTGCAATGAGCGGTACAGAGCCGTGATTGTCATCATTATAATATTTGCAGGCATACTGCAATCCATTAGCCGGGCGATTTTTAATAACTTTGTCCAGGGCAAGGATAGCTCTGATATGTTCGCTGTCACCTGAGGTATCGCTGATTACTTTAGTGGTATCCATACCTGTGGTCATTGTATTGGCAATACCTACAAACAATGACTTACGCTCAAATTTCTTATTCGCCATTGCTGCTTGTGTTTCATTTAATAACTTACGGCTATGCCACCACATGCTGGGATCAATAGCTATGTACTGATTGAATAATTCCGGATGATGAACTAATATATTCATTACTGTAAGACCGCCAAATGAGTGTCCGATAATAGCTCTCTGTGGAGAAGGCGCATAAAGGGAATCTATATGGGGCATCAGTTCTTTTTCAATGAATGCGGCAAATTTTTCACCGCCCCCTGATTTTTCAAACATTGGATATTTTTTCCCGTCAGGTCCGGTGAGTGCGTTTGTAGGGGTCAGGTCTCTTGTCCTGTTCTTGTTGGGTATTCCCACCACGATCATCTCCGGCAACACAGAATTGCCATTGATCTCGCTGAGTTGCTGGATCATGCCGGTAACTGAGCTGAAATGACTTTCGGCATCCAGTAAGAAAAGTATCGGATAATGTTGCTTTTGATATTTTGTATCGCTGGCAGAAGCGGGCAGGTAAATCCATACCTTTCTGTTTTCGTTTAAAATTTTGGAATGAATGCTATCCACTTTGCCAATCACCAGGCTGCCATTTTTTACCGTTTGTGCAGTTGCGGTGACGAGTGGGGACAGGAAGAGTATAAAAAAAAGGAATTTTTTCATTGGGATAAAATATAATCAGCAAATAGCCAGGCCTAATTTATTTAATTATTCTCCAAAAGCTGTTGTTCCGTTGCCAGATTCCAAATTTTTAAAGATAAAGCCTTTGCAGGAAAATTGCTCCGTCGATCTAAAAATAGCTGAATATAAGCTCATTTTACTGATTACCTCTTCTTGGCACCATTTTTAGACATAATTAAGTATGACAGCTATAAATAACATCCAGCCCTTAAGTCCTGAAGCAGTATTTGATCTTTTAAAAGTAGAATTCTCTGAATATGTAAATAATGCACTGGGTTCAAACCTGAGTGTAGAATTTGCGCATGTTGCTGATATTGTAAACATCTCTTTTCCAGAGGTGATCGAAGGCACGGTTTTTACTTTGACAATCTCTGATGATAGTATCGAAGTTTCAAAAAACGAGACCGAAGGCGACTACAATACAGACTTACTTGAAGAGCAGTTAAACGCGTTCCTGACTGTTAAAGCAGGATAAAGATTGACTGTAAATGATCATTAACAAGGGAAATCCCGTTTGATCATTCAGATAATATGCTCACAGAAAAAGTGCTAAACTAAATGCTTAGCACTTTTTTTATAGGCGTGATTTTAGGAGGTATAATTACTCTTTTGGTTGTAATTTTCCTGAATCATAGACCACATCTCCATTTACGATCGTTAAAAGACTCTCCGTTTCCATCAGTTCTTGGATACTCACGGTAAAGATGTCATTAGATAATACCGCCAGATCAGCGAATTTACCTACGGTCAGTGTTCCCTTATTTTGCTCTTCAAATTCTGCATAGGCCGAAGTCAGTGTATAGGCAATGACTGCTTCCTCCCGTGTAATTGCTTCGGATGGCCGCATCGGATGAGTAGTTGCAAGCATAATATTTAGAAACGGATTGAACGGACCATCTGAGCCTATTGCCAAAGGTATGCCTGCGTTGAGCAGTGTTTTCAAGGCCATACCATGAGTCGCCAGCGGTGCTCCAGAAGTAGTGCTGCCTGTTTGTAAATCCGACTGTTTATTGTTCTCCGCAGGTAGCGGAGCATCGGAGGGAATACTGGTTGAGCGGGAAAATGGCTGCATGCCGGGCACAGGAGCAAAATGCGTAGGGTTTTGAACGATAATCACCCCTAACTTACGTGCCTTATCCAGATATCCCGGGCTGTAGTCAATCTCATCACCATGTTCAAACCGCGGGCGAATGGCTTTCCAGTTTACATTCATGCCCGTCATCAGGTCTAAAACTTCGCCTATGGTCTTGCTCCCCCCTATATGAAAACAGATCTGGTCCTTTCTCGATAGGGCTTCGCGGCACATCTTTTCTATTTCCGGGATCGTGTAATTCATTTTTCCATGCCAGCCGCCCTTACCCGGATAGGCATCGATGTTAGCAGCTCCCTGCTCCAGGGGAGTCCCCTCCAGAAGCCATTTTGTGCCACTTACTGTAATAAAAGGCATCCCTGGGATAGCTCGCGGCAACTCTTTGGAGGGGATGTTTAGCGTACCATCAGCATCCATATCTGCCCAGCGGATCAGCCGGAGACGGAAAGGCAATCCGGCCCGTTTCCAGATATTTATATAATCTGCGGCCCTGGCACCCGTGCACATATTCTGATAACTGGTGATACCTGATTTAAGCATTGCCTGCGACAGCCCTTTCAGCTTGCCGATCAGCATTTCATTATCACCTAAAGCCATTATTTTTTGATAACTCGTATGCGGCCAATATGCATTTTTTTCGAATGCTTTGCCGGTTAATGTCTGATGATCAGGCATACGCTCGTATGAACCGCCCTTAGGATCAGGCTGTGTGACTGAGATGCCGAATTTGCTGAGAGCCGAGGTGCTGAATATTCCCACGTGGCCCCACCATGAGAGTAGTAAGATAGGGTTATCAGGTGCTAATTTATCCAGTACAAAGCGGTTTGCATCAGGAGTATTTACAATGTCTAAACCTATAGTTGCCTGGATGAACTGGCCCTTGGGCGTTTTTCTGACGGCCATCCTGAGAGAATCTACCAGCGATTGCCAGGAAGGGTTAAGGCCGGGCAGATCGATAAATGTGGACTTCAATGCATTGGGTAAATGGTTATGTGCATCGTTAAAGCCAGGTACAACAAGTTTACCCTGAAGGTCTATCCTTCGGGTCCCGGCCGCCCTGAATTTTTCAATTTCTGAATTGCTACCGGCAGCGATTATACGGCCTTCCCTGACCGCAAGGGCTTCAACATATAACTTCGAGGTGTCTGAAGTAAATATCCTTCCATTTACAAGTATCAGATCAGGATGCTGCGCATCGGCAGCTACGGAAAACAGCAGCATAAAAACTGAGAACAACAGAATGAAGTTTGAAAAAAGTTGCAGAAAATTAAGGATTGGCATGCAGACTAGTGCGACTAATACTTTCATAATATTTTGAGTTAACGTATGCTCAAAAATAGCATGACAGTGTGCTTCTTCAGATGTAAAAAAACGACAACTTAAATATATGTCCTGCTGCCGGGAAGGATCGTGTCCTGGGCAATCAGCATCGAAGGCGTAACTTCTGCAAATTGCCTGAAATCGCGCATCAGGTGAGAAAAATCGTAGTAACCACATTGGTAGGCAATTTCCAGCCAATCTCTTTCAGGCGCCTGAAGTTTCAGTTTATATGCCCTGTCAAAACGTGCGATGCGCGAATAGAACTTCGGGCTCATGCCCATACGGTCCATGAAATTGCGCTCAAACTGCCGCTGACTGAGGCAGGCCTGATCTGCCAGCCAGGAGAGTGACAAAGGCGTTTTGGAAGTCCTGAGCAACAGAATAGCATGGTCTACAGGTAGCAGCTCTGTCTTTATACTATTTAGCCTCTTTAGAAGAAAACTTTCAATGAGTCCGATCATCATTTGATAATCGGCTGTCTCCCGCAGTTGCTCATTTAAGATGCTCATCCCCTGATCTGAAAGATCTTCTGCATCGATTTCTTTACCATGGAATTCCCTTACAGGTATTTTCCCCAAAAACTGATATAAAAACCCCGGCCGGAAGCAGACCTGGATAATCAGGTGATCCCCGGAAAGCTGAATATTCATGCGGGTAGTTTGCTGCGCAACAAAAATACTCGGGGCCGAGGCACGTTTTTCGCCGTTATGATGACTGATTGCGTATACCTGGCTTCGCGGATAAAAGAACAGTGACTGATCGGCGTCCGGGGGCATCGGTTTTATACGATGTTCCGCCGGGACAGAATTCATGTCCACATGTAAAAGAAAATAATTCCTGACATATGGCTGCAGGGCAGGTATGGGAAGGATATGAGGCATGAATACCATAAGTATCATAATTTTTCAATACCCCAATATACTAATTATAAGCCATTTATAGTCCATTTTTACCTGCGTTCACCAATCTGCTGCCTCCACATTGAATAGTACAGCCCTTTGGAGTCCAGCAATTCCTGGTGTGAACCCGCCTCAGAAATCTTACCTTTTTCCAGCACATAGATCTGATCGGCATGCATGACGGTGGATAATCTGTGCGCAATGAGAATAGTCATCTGCTCTCTCCGGTCGGAGATCTCCCGGATCGTATGTGAAATCTCTTCTTCCGTTAATGAATCCAGTGCGGAAGTAGCTTCATCAAATATCAGGAGCCTCGGTTTTCGTAATAAAGCCCTCGCTATCGACAATCTTTGCTTCTCCCCGCCGGAAAGTTTCATTCCGTTTTCACCTAACACCGTATGTATCCCATGTGAAGCCCTCTCAATAAGTTTACTGGCCGAAGCTTTTTTGAGCGCCTCTGTAATTTCAGCTTCAGTTGCCACCGGATTGACGAACAGCATATTCTCTCTGATGGAACCAGCGTAAAGCTGCGTATCCTGAGTCACGAAACCGATCTGCCGGCGCAGCGGATTATAGCGTATCTTTTTAGAACTTGCATTGTTAAAGAGAATTTCTCCTTCAACGGGAAGGTAAAGCCCGACCAGTAATTTTACAAGTGTGGATTTTCCCGAACCGGATGGCCCTACAAAAGCAGCAGTCTGTCCGTTTGTGATGCTAAAGGAAATCCCATCAATAGCATTGTAGTTCGCGGTCTTATGTCTGAAAACAACGTTCTTAAATTCCAGGTTTTCCAGTGTACCAAATTCTATAGGGTTTTCCGGCCTCGTCTCTACAGGTTTACCCATCAGGACATCAAAAGTATTCAGTGAGGCATCCGCTTCGCGGTATAAAATGATCATATTCCCCAGGTCCTGCAGGGGGTTAAAGATGGCGGTAGAGATGAACTGCATAGCTATCAGTTCTCCTGTAGTAAGGACTTTCCTGAAAATGAGCCACAACAGGATAAATAACACGGATTGCTTGAGTACGTTCAGCAGGTTTCCCTGAAAAAAGGAAAGGATGCTTACTTTTTTTGCCTTCAGCATTTCAAGGTTAAAAATCTTGAGGGTTTGCGCGTTCAGCCTCCTGATTTCAGAGAATGTTAGTCCCAGGCTTTTCACCAGTTCTATGTTACGCAGGCTTTCTGTAATAACTCCAGCCTGGCTATCCGCCTGCCTGTTGATTGACCGCTGAATGGCTTTTACCCTTTTTGAGATCAGTCCGGTAAGCGATCCCAGCAAAAGTACACCAACAAAAAATACCGGTACCAGAAGCCAGTTTTTATTGATACTGTACCATATCAGAAACCCGATACCTACTGTAGAAGAGAATAATATATTGATAAAAGCATTGATAAATCTTTCAGCATCTGTTTTGACTTTCTGAAGTACCGAAAGGGTAGTTCCGCTGCGGCTTTCTTCAAATTCCTGAAAGGATAGCCGCAGTGTCTGTTTGAGCCCGTCGTTAAAAATTGCCATACCAAAACGTGCAACCGCCTTTCGCGTAGTATATTCCTGTATGGCTTTGCAAAGTTTTGAGGTAAAAGCGATGGCCAGTGCGATCAGCAGCCAGTAGGAAACTTCTGTGATCAGTTTCCGTTCAGGCAGATTATGCTTGTTTGTAGAGTATTCATCGATAATCCTACCGAAAATCACGGGATCCAGTAAGCTCAGCAGCTGCGCTGCTGCGGCAAGAAGTAAAGAAAGGATAATCAGTAAACGGTGCGGCCGCAGGTATTTAAAAAGTATCTTCATTAGCGATTTAGTAGGGGATGGCAAGTTAGGTGTTAAAACATCTGCTATGGCTAAAGGTTTCACCAGCTTATCAATTAGCCGCTCAAATCTGAGTTCTGCCCAACAAAAAAGTACATAAAACGTTCTAATAAGAGAACTGAAGTTTATCCGGACAAAGATTCTTACCTTTATTCACATCATACAGCACGGTTACCTTTTTTTATACGCATGGAAAATATTCACAATAAATATATCGGAACAAAGCAAAAAGCGCTCGCTATCAATCTAGATCCCCAAATTTATGGTTCATTTGCAGAAATCGGCGCAGGACAGGATGTAGCAGCGAATTTCTTTAAGGCAGGTGCCGCCGCAGGTACAATAGCCAAAACGATGTCCGCCTATGATATGGCTTTTTCTGATGCAATTTATGGTGCCCAGCAGGTAAAAAGGTACGTTAGCGAGCAGCGTCTGATCGCGATGCTGGGTCATGAATATGACCTGGTAATCGAGCGTCTGGCCTCTAAAAGAGGGGATACTTCCACTTTCTTCGCATTTTCGGATACGTTTTCTGCGCTGAATTACCAGAAGACCAACCAGGGGCATGGCTGGATGGGGATCCGTTTTCAGATGGAACCTAACGGCGAATTTCATGATGTAGTACTGCATGTAAAACTGCTGGACAACGATCTTGGCCTGCAGCATTCAGCAGTAGGAATTTTAGGGGTTAACCTTGTTTATGCCTGTTTCAATTATCAGCAGTCACCTTCCGTATTTTTGCTTTCTCTGCTGGACGACCTGAGTCGTGACCGCATCCAGATCGATATGATCCGTTTTGAAGGGCCTGGATTTACACACGTGGACAACAGGCTGATGAGTCTGCACCTGGTGAAATACGGCTTATCTGATGCTGCGGTATTCGGACCGGACGGTAAAAACCTGCAACCTTCAGAAGTTTTATACAAAAAACATATCATGATTGTCAGGGGACGTTTCCGCCCGCTGATTAATGTGCATATGGATATGATCAACACTGGTTTTGAACGTTTCAGGGATGAGCCGGATGTTGATGCTGCAAACGTTATTGTAGTAACAGAGCTCACGCTCCAATCGTTAAAAGAACGTGGTGCGGATGACAGTGCGGAAATCAATGAAAAAGACTTTTTAGACCGTGTAGATATTTTGTGCTCGGTAGGGCAGACGGTTTTGATCTCCAATTTCCACGAATATTATAAACTGGTGGCCTATCTGTCCAGGATTACCACACTGAAAATGGGCGTAGTGCTCGGGTATCCCAATCTTGAGTTTATCTTTAATGAAAAACATTACCAATACCTGCAGGGGGGTATTTTAGAGGCCTTCGCAACCTTGTTCAGCAGAAAAGTAAAACTGTTTATTTATCCGACACTTGGTGATGGGATAGTGTACAACTCCAAGAGATTCTCTCCGCCTCCCCATTTGATAGATTTGTTCGAATATCTGATCGCCAACGATAAGATCGAGGATATCCTGGATTACAACGTGAATAATCTGCACGTGCAGACAGACAGGGTATTGGAGCTGGTAAAGGAAAACGCCCCGGGATGGGAAGATTATGTTCCAGAACAGGTGGCCGCAATCATCAAGGAAAGATCGCTTTTTGGTTTTCCCGTTTAAAAAATAAGGGCAGGCGCTGGCGTAACCTGCCCTCAAAATCCTGATTAAGGAATTAATTGTTCAGCACGCAGCTGCTCAAAAAGATCAAAAAACGCATCGTTGGTTTTCTGAAAAACTGTGAAGCCCAGTTTACGGCTTTTCGACATGTCAGTCATTACCTCAATCGGGCGGCCCAGATCAAGATCGGTATGCCATGCTGAGGCCAGTTTGCTCAAGTCGGCTTCCTTTAACTGATACTTCTCAGCAATCCCCTTCCAAACCTCAGCGTCATTTTCCATTTCTTTTTCCAAAGGCTGAATTGATCCTTCATAGCCAATGGCTTGAATTCCAAAATATGCTGCCAGTTGTTTCCATAACCAGCTCCAGCGAAATACATCACCATTAACAATATTGAAAGCCTGATTATATGCAGCTTCTGTTGTCGAAGCCCAGATCAGTTGCTCTGCCAAAACCCTCGCGTCAGTCATATCAGAAAGTCCGTTCCATTGGGCTTCAGATCCTGGCCAGCGGAATGGGCGACCGGTTTCCTTACAGATGGACGCGTATACAGCAAGTGTTGTACCCATATTCATCAGGTTACCTACGGCTTTTCCAATCACTGTATGCGGGCGGTGTATACTCCATGTGAAATGATCTCTCGCCGCAGCCGCATAAACTTCATCTTCCTGAGCGTAATAAAAGTTCTCAATGTCCAGTCTTGGATGTTCTTCACGGAATGGTGTTTCCGGCAGAAATCCTTCCGAAGCATAAGCTTCAAATGGGCCGAGGTAATGTTTAAGTCCTGTGACCAGGGCTACATGTTTTACCGATTTTTTTGGCGATAATGCCTCAAGAATATTGCTGACCATTAATCCGTTTACACGGATATTTTCTGCTTCTGTATCGTTACGCATCCAGCTGGTAATAAATACGTGGGTTGGAGCGATATCAGCCAATGCTGATTTCAGGTTTTCCAGATCCAGCAGATCTGCAGCGATGGGTTGTAAGTCTGATATTTCGCTTTTAGGATTTCTTGCTAAACCGTATGTTGTCCAGCCTTTTGAGATCAGCTTTTCGGCCAGGTTACTACCTGTGATACCGCTTGCCCCAACTACTAATGCTATATTACTCATAATGTGATTTTTAAATTAATAGTACAATGTTCGGCATTCTGCGGCCGGGAGCAAAGGATCTACCTCACAATATACATGTGCGGTAGGTCACATCATGCCTTAACTGATGGGCATGCGGCTTAACGTTTCTCTGCTGATTCCCAGATATGAAGCAATCAAAGCTTTGGGAAGACGCTGCAGGAGAGTTGGGTACAGCGTAACAAACTGGCTGAAACGCTCTTCTGCTTTCTGGCTCATCAGGGATAAGATTCTTCTCTGCAGGGCGATATATCCGGAGGTTGCTTTTTTCATGAAAAAGTACTCCATCTTTTGCAGATCTGCACACAATTTCTCTCTGTTATCTATTGATATATAATAGATCTGGGTATCTTCCAGGCAATCAATATTGAGGATTGCCTTGGTTTTATTGAAATAAGCCTGGGGATCAGAGATCCACCAGTCTTCCATGGCGAACTGCATGATATGTGTTTTTCCCTGTTCATCGATGTAAAAAGATTTGAGCAATCCTTTGACTACGAAATGATCATTGGGCGCGGGTTCACCAGCCTGAACAAGGTACTGATGTTTTTTGAGGGTTTTGAAGGTGAAATGTGAAAGGGCAAAGCTGAACTCATCATCCGTTAGCTTAACAATTTTCTCAATCTGATCCCTTAAGACTTCTTCCATAGCGTGCTCTTCAAAATACGACGCTAAATTAGGATAAAGTTTCTTCTTGTCAGGGAATATATTTTGCCGGAGAAGGAGGGTAAATGCAAAAGCCCCTCATCAGAGGGGCTTTCATCGTTTAACAGGTAATAACAGTTAACTAGTTATAACGATAGTGTCTTTGTTTATTTTTATAATATACTGTGCGGTGTGCGTAATGACGTCCGTTATGAACATATCTGCCGCGGGGCGCTGGTCTTACATGGCGGACAGGTGGGGCATGGTGAACAACCCTCTCACGGGGAGGACGGTGCTGGTCATTATTGCCAACTCTCAGAACTACGGACTGTGCATCTGCAGCTGCAAATGTAAATACTGCTACTATCAGGACTAATACAAATTTTAAATTTTTCATGATCGGCAATTTTAAGTTTAATTATTGTGTGTTTGTACATATAGATGGTATTCCTGGTAAAAGGTTTAATCAGATAAAGAAAAAGGCTACCCCAATAAAGGGGCAGCCTTAGCGCTTTGGTTGTATCTTGCTGGACAACAGCGAAGTATTATGCTGCTTTTTTTTAAAAAATTAAGCCTGCATAATTACCATTCCCAGGTATTCTGTTTCTGATACGAGTTTTCCATCTTCCGAAACGAGAAACATATAGAAGTGAAGTTCATTCCCTTCACAACGTTTTGGATAAGTATGCGAATAACTGAGATCCGCTCTGCGTAAATGTTCTCTGTATGGATCAAACCTGTTAGTAGTATTATTATATACTACTATGAACACCTTGTCATCAGTTTGGGCACACTTCTGTGGAAAAGGATTCAGCTCCCAGTCAACATTAATGGTGTACCCGCCTGGCACAGAAAGTTTCGCATTCCATGCCGTCTGTGTCTTATTTCTAGGTTGCGTCAGCCTGAGTTTTGAAAGTTCCAGATATGGATTGCCTGCAGCACCTCCGATGGCATTCTTCATGTGATAGGAAACAGCTGCATTCATTGGGGAATGCTTAGATCTTCCCGGCTGCTGAAATCCTATATTAATTACTGATTTCTCTGGCCTGAAAAATGCGGTTACAATCTTAAAGATTTCCCTCTGCCCAAGTTGTTGTGGGCTTGCAGCCTTCCTGCTCGGCCGGGGCCTTCCCTTCATTATTGGTATTCCCCTGTACATACTCAATACAACTGTTCCTACCGTACCCGAGTAATCCCCGAGTACAGATCTACTGATAACTTTTCCCATAATGATTACCAGTTAAATTGTCCAAGATAAGTACTGTCCGCGATCCTGCTGTGATCATCGGTGATAAAGGAAATGTATACATGTGCTGTATTTCCTTTTTTGACCCCTTGGAGCATGAGATGATCTTTTCCGGATGACCGGTATGCGGCACCGGCCATATATCTCACTTCCTCAAGGTCGGGGAAATATGCAAGCATAATGACCTGATCGCTGTAGTGAGTCATTTTGGGCAGGAGTTCAGTACTCCAGGTAAAATCCAATCCCGAATTCGTCATTTCAGCAGATGCTTCTGAGGATGAAGGTAATGACCCTTTAGTCATCATCACTTTTGAGAAATCAATGTACCGGTTCGGATATTGTCCCTGTATCGCAGCTTTGCGCACATACTTCACCATCGTGTTGTATGGACTGAGATTTAACAGTTTCGCCTCCAGTGCGTAGCTTACATTCACAAATCCTTTAAGTGGTTTCATGAATTTTGCGAAAATACCTGAATCGCTGTTGACCGAGTCCTGACTTTTCGTATTCGGTTTGGTACTTGCACTGTTTTTCCTTTTTGCAGTAGTAGTGCCGTCAGGCTGCACACAATAGGTGATACCATCGACTGTTCCTGAATGTCCCATCATAGGACCGCTTTTTACAATTGACATAAAATTAATTTTTAAAAATAAATAAATAAATAAACGATTATGATTTCAGATCGCCTGGCCTTTATCCTGAGGGGGCGGGAGCTCCAAAAGATTGGGCATCATTCTAAACGGATTATGGCACGATATGATCTTCAATCACCTGAATATAAAGATAATACATATTCAGACAAAATGCATGGGAAATCTGAAGCTTCACACATATATATGTAAAATTGTTCGTTAATTATAATGTTATTTCCCTATTTTAAAGAGATTAGAAATGATCCCTGAGAGCTATGCTGCCTGCCCATAAACCTGACCCGGTTCCGGGCGTAGTCTGCTTCATCTCTGCCCTTTAGTACCCCTACCGTACCCCTAACGTACCCTTACTGTACCTATAGGGTAAACAAGGGGTACGGTAGGGGTACGCCAGGGGTACTGTAGGAGTACTGCAGTGCAGAGCAAAAGCAGAGTCAACGGCGAACAGAAGTAAAGTTCAGCATCAGTTATACCATGTTCAGATGTAGTTCAAATACTTTAAATATTTAGTTCTTGGAATTGCGGCAATGTAGCGTTAGTTTGCAGCCTTTAATCCAGTCCTGCCGAGAGCCAAATGAAAAACAATCAATATGTACTGCTGATTACCTTAACCCTGGGCATTTTGACAGCAATTGGTTCTATCTCTATTGATATGTACCTGCCTGCATTTGAAGTTATGGCCGGTTATTTTAAAGTTCCTATTGTTCGTATTGAGACAACAGTTACTTTATTCCTGTTCGGGATGTCATTCGGTCAGCTTTTCATCGGGCCATTATCTGATGTATGGGGCAGGAAAACTCCATTACGGATTGGCCTTGTCATTTATATCCTGTGCAGTATTTGCTGTATGCTTACCCACTCATTTACTGTATTCCTCTGTCTGAGATTTATCCAGGGGCTGGCGGGAAGTTCCTGCCAGGTAATCTCCAGGGCCCTGGTAAATGATATCTATCATGATAAAAATGCGGCTCATGTATTTACGCTTCTGCAGATTATCATGGGCGTTTCCCCGATCCTGGCGCCGATGGCAGGGGGGATGCTGGCCGCCGAATCTACCTGGAAGCTTTTGTTTTTAATTATGGCCATTATCTCGGGAATCGGACTGGCCGGATGCCTTACGATATTGCCCGCAGGTAAACTGGCACTGGAAGATAAGCGGCTGAATGTTTCAGCTATACTTGATGGCTACAAGCATTGTATTCAGCATCCGGCGTTTATTAATTATGCATTAGTCAGGTCTGTAAGCAACAGCGCAGCATTTTCATTTGTGACCGCCTCTCCATTTGTATTCACGCATCTTTACGCTTTGAGCAAACAGCAGTTCAGTTATATTTTTTCCTGTTCAGCAGTAGGTTTTATCTCTGCGGGAATACTGAACACCAGGCTGCTCCGGCATTTTGAGCCCCGGAGTATTACTAAGTTTGCGATCAGTTGCCAGATCATTACCGGAGTAGTGATCATCTTCGCGGTTTACTTTGAGGCACCGCTGTTGACTCTACTGGGCTTACTGCTCGCATTTTTATTTATGCTGGGTTTGATTCTGCCAAATTCAACGGCATTGTACATCGGCGCCTTACCAGCGTTTAGCGGTTCTGCCTCTGCACTGATCGGTTCGATGAGTTATTTATCAGCATTTCTGATTACGTTCCTGTTGAGTCTGCTGCATAACAATACGGCATACCCCATGTTTTTGATGATGCTCTCCTGTTCTGTATTGGCCTTTTGCTGTTTGCATTTCAGAAAAACAGGTTAAATTTTATTTTTTGCTATTATTTAAATACTTTGCATTAAGATTACATCGTTCTCCAAATGCAGGAATATACCAGTTCGAAAACATGGAAGGTTATTTCGATTATATTATGCAGCCTGTTTTTACTGTGGCTGTTTTATATAGTGGTTTTCATAGGCTTATCCAGACATAGCCACCATGGCTGGGCATTAAAAATCTGGGTTGGCATTCCCTTTTCTATCCTGCTTTTTCTGCTTATTGTATATACACTGATTGAGCCGGTTATTGCTAAGCTGATTATAGGGGAAGACAGTATCAGGTTTAAAGGGGCAATATCAGGTTGGGAGATCAGTTTCGCCGAGATCAGAGGCTACCGCATCAGGGACAAATGGATACTGATTGAACCACTATCAAAAGACAGGAAACGAATCAGCATTAAAACTATCATGCCTGGTACAGATCAGCTGATTGTCTTACTGAAAAGTAAGTACCCTGACCTTGATTTACTGGAAAGGCAAGAGGGGTATAAAAATTTACTGGACGATAGCCGTTATGGGAAGACGACCGAAGAAAGAACGGAGAAACTGGAGAATGCGACCGGTGCTTCAAAACTCATGAATGCCACTGGCGTCATTATTTTGTTGCTCAGTTTTGTATTTAAAATTGAAAAGTACATGGTCGCTGTTGCCATTGCGGCACCTTTAGTTTTTATCATAATTGTAAGAGGATATAATGGACTTATCAGGATTGCTGACAGTAAGAATAGTCCATATCCCGCAATACCCTACGGCCTTTGCGCGCTGCTAATCTGCCTGATCATTAAATGTGCCCGCTACAGCATTTTGGATTACCGCGCCGTCTGGCTGCCGGCTTTACTTGTTGGAATGTTTTTGGTTGCAGTATTGATGGTTGCAAACAGGAATTTTAGTTCAGTTACTAAAGCCCGCATCATGGGAATTGTACTGATCACTATATGTTCTCTTGTTTATGGATATTGTACAGTTGTCACCGTAAACTGTCTTTATGATACTTCTCATAGTCGTTATTACAGGGCACGGGTGCTGGACAAATGGATCAGCAGAGGAAAAACAACCCTTTACCATTTTAAATTATCCCGGTGGCGGGAGGAGGTAGATGAAAAGCATATCAGGGTATCCATGGAAGTATATAACAGGCTGGATATCGAAGACGCTATGAATGTATATGTTTATACAGGGAAGTTAAAAATACCCTGGTATGTCATAACTGACCAGTAGAATATCAGATTCTATGATGATCTTTGCAGCCTATGAACGATTATATATTTGAAATTGAACTGAAGGTAAGAGATTATGAATGTGATATTCAGGGCGTCGTCAATAATGCAATCTATCAGTCTTATCTTGAGCATGCCAGACACGAGTATCTCATATCCAGAGGCTTTTCCTTCGCCGAACTGACCCGGCAGGGGATCCTGTTAATGGTATCGCGGATAGAAATGGACTTTAAGCGCTCGCTCACCAGCAGGGATATATTTGCAGTAAAGCTGAGAACTGAAAGACAGGGTGTAAAGTTGATATTCTTCCAGGATATTTACCGGGTATCTGATAACGCGCTCTGTCTGAAAGCCAGAGTCGAGGCCGTCTCGAAAATTAACGATAAGCTTAGCAGGGGCGAGATCTTTGATACTTTACTGGCTTAAAAATACAGTGATGGAAAAAATTGGATTCGGCGGAAGTTGCCACTGGTGTACAGAAGCAATCTTTTTATCATTAAAGGGAGTGAGCGGTGTGCAGCAGGGATGGATCGCCTCTGAAGGCGCAGCATCATCATTTTCTGAAGGGGTTATTGTTGCGTATAATCCAGATATCATAGCATTAAATACGCTGATCGCAATTCATTTGTATACGCACAGCTGTACATCAAATCATAGTATGCGTAGCAAATACCGCTCCGCCGTTTATACATTTAACGAAGAACAGAGTGAGGTTTCAGGGAATGCAATTGGTTCTTTACAAAAGGAATTTACAAGTCCGGTAATCACACAGGTGCTGCCCTGCAAAGATTTTAAACTGAATACCGAAGATTTTCTGAATTACTATTACAGTAATCCGGAAAAACCTTTTTGTGAAAATATCGTGAATCCTAAACTAAAATCGCTGATGGCGCAGTTTGCCGGAGAAGTTGATTTGCAAAAGCTAAAGCATTTAGAGTCCTGAACAAAGAGGAGAGGCAGGTACAAATAATAAAGCCCGGAAGCTTTCACAACCGGGCTTTTGAAAATCCTGTATATTTATTTGACACGCTCAACGTATTCGCCAGTGCGTGTATCCACTTTTATTTTATCGCCCTGATTTACAAATAAGGGTACTTTAATTTCTACCCCATTTTCTGTAGTTACATTTTTCTGAGCGCCGGAAGAAGTATCTCCTTTAACAGCGGGCTCAGCGTAGGTGATCTCAAGTTCAACAAAGTTTGGGGCCTGTGCCACGATCGGTTCTTCACTTTCGAAAGAAACGATCACGTCCATTCCTTCTTTCAGGAATTTTGCTGATGGTCCGAATAATGCTTTAGGCACATTAAACTGGTCAAAAGTAACATTGTCCATGACCACAAAATATTCGCCTTCTTCATACAGATACTGGTAGTCATTTGTCTCTACACGGCAAATTTCAATCTGCTCATCAGTTCCTAAACGGGCTTCCACAATTTTTCCGGTTTTGATATTGCGGAATTTACCAAGGTAGAAAGCTCCACCTTTACCTGGTGTACGGTGTATCAGCTCTGTAACAGTTACCAGTTCGCCGTTGTAACGTAATATGTTTCCTACTTTAGCTTCAGATGTTTTTGCCATATAAATATAATTGTAAAATTTTGAGTCCAAAGATAGGGGGATTTTTCAATTATTAACCGGCGCTGAAAAGATATTGTTCTTTTTGCAAGATTTTCATCAGAATTACTCATAATAAGTGGCAATCATTTTTATCTGTGTTCAGCGCTCACCGGACCAATTCTTAAGCTGGGAAAAAACAAGAAGAGCAGGAAGAAATCAATTTCAAAAAGGACGGCGGAGAAAGCTCTTTCTTTTTAATACCTTGGGCCCGGGTAAACAGAATAATTTTTATGACTGAAGAGATGAATTTAAACGGAAAACTCTGGATCGAAACAGATGGCAAAAAGCTGATCGGTCCCGGTCGCGTGGAGCTTCTGGAACGTATCAGGGAATGCGGTTCCATTCGTCAGGCTGCCCTGCAGATGAGCATGTCTTATCGTCAGGCTTGGCAAATGATTGAAGATATGAACACAAGGCTGAGTGCCCCAGTGGTAATCTCACAGCGCGGTGGTAAGGGAGGGGGAAGTGCCGTGGTTACAGAACAAGGTGACCTTGTTATTTCAGAATTTAAACTGTTTTACAGGAAGTTTCAGCAGTTTTTGAACAAAAATAGTCCTTCAATTACACTAAAAGCTGGAAATGCTGATAAAAATTAAAACAATTTACAGACCTTCGTTATTCATATCTATGTATAACGAACGCTATGGTAAAACATCTACTTTTCCTTATTTTTATAATAACAACTGTCTCTTCTAATTTACAGGCACAGACAACTGATTCTACCCGCAGGGCAGATAATTTGCGGATACCGCTTAAAAAAACTGTAAAGCCTGTCAAAACAATGGATACCCTGCACAGGCTTTCTGAGGTTGTGATCAGTGCTTCCAGATCGGAAGAAAGTATCTTGCGTTCTCCGGTTAGTATCGAGCGGGTAGATACTTCCGCTTTCAGGTTATCCGGATTACCTTCCTTTTTTGATGCACTGGAAAATGTCAAGGGTGTGCAGATGATCACACCGAGTATGGGCTTCAGGATCATCAATACCAGGGGTTTTGCAAATACGACAAATGTACGCTTCACACAAATGGTAGACGGAATTGATAACCAGGCACCCCATATTGGTGCGCCGATTGGTAATGCAATGGGGCCCAGCGACCTGGATATTGAACATGTGGAGATCATCCCGGGAACTGCATCTGCCTTGTATGGTCTGAATGCTATCAATGGGCTCGCCAATTTTATGACGAAAGATCCTTTTACCAGTGAAGGCATCAGTATTCAGCAAAAAATTGGAGTTAACCATGTGAACGATCAGGAGAGTTCAGCTAAGTTATTCAATGAAACGAGCCTGAGGATTGCACATAAGATCAATGAACGTCTCGCTTTTAAGGTGAACGGGACTTTTACAAAAGGATATGACTGGATAGCTGATGACAGAACAGATCTGAATCCTTCTGCTAATGCAACAGCAGGCATTAGTGGCGGACCAGCCAGTCCGGCTTACGACCCTGTAAGTGGTTACGGAAATGAATCATCAAACCGCAGAACAGTTGCTCTTGATGGCAGGCAATATGTTGTGGCCAGAACAGGCTATTACGAAAAAGAAGTGGCTGATTATCACCTGCAGAATGTGAAGGCAGATTTTACCCTTGCCTATAAGCTCAGCCCGAAAGCTTTACTGAGTTATACTTACCGTTTTGCTGATCTTGACAATATTTATCAGCGCTCCAACCGTTTCAGATTGCAGGATTACCTGTTGCAGCAACATGCGCTAACTTTTAAAAATGATATCTTTCGGGCCAGCGCATACGTTACTACCGAGAATACCGGTAAATCTTACAATTTACGTTCGGCAGCTGAGAACCAGGACAAAGCCTTTAAGTCGGATAACCAGTGGTACACAGATTTCACAAGCGGTTTTAATCAGTCGAGGTTATCTGGTAATACCGTACCCCAGGCATTGGCCGCTGCAAGACAGGCCGCTGATATGGGCAGGTTGCAGCCGGGAACCGGAGCTTTTCAGGACAAACTTTCAGAACTTTCTGATGTGAATAACTGGGACATCGGATCTGCTTTGAGGGTCAAAGACCAGATGCTGCATGTAGAAGGGCAGGCGGATCTTTCTAAACTGATTGGCCCTGATTTTAAACGACAGACGGGACTTGACCTGCAGGCAGGCTTTGATCACCGCAGTTATTTTATCGAGCCTGACGGGAATTACTTTGTCAACCCTGATCCTGCCAAAGTTGGACAGACTTTCTCTTACAGTAAAACCGGCGGCTTTATCCAGGTGGGAAGAGAGTTCTGGGACAATAAATTAAGGCTTACCGCTACACTCAGGGCTGATCGTAACGATTACTTCAGCACTAAATTTAACCCACGCTTTACAGCTGTATACTCTCCTGTTGAGGAGCAGAACATCCGGGTATCATTCCAGAGCGGATACAGGTTTCCGAGCATCTTCGAAGCGTTTTCCAATGTGAACAGCGGTGGTGTTAAACGGATTGGTGGTTTAAAGATCCTTTCAAACGGAGTACTGGAAAACAGTTACCTGAAGAATTCAATTGATGCTTTTCAGGCAGCTGTTACCCGGGATTTCAATGCCGGCATGACTACCAATGCAGCTATAGAAAAAAACAAAAGCCGGCTGGTGAAGAACACCTATGATTATATCAAACCTGAACACATTAATTCCTTTGAATTTGGCTATAAATCTTTATTCCTCAACAGGAATCTGAAGCTGGATGTAGATTTTTATTACAACAAGTATGAGAATTTTATCGCACAGGTGGAGATGAGCCGTCCCAACACGACTGTGGCTGATTCTATACCTTATGCACTGAATGATAAAGCGAAACAAAGCAGGTACAGGGTATGGACAAATTCTCAGAGCACGGTGTATAATTATGGCGGCAGCTTTGGGCTTTCGTACCGGGTGATGAGGAAGTATACGCTTGGCGGAAATGTTACGTATTCCAAGCTGGACAGGACAACCAATAATGACGGCCTGGAAGATGGGTTTAACACACCAGAATGGATTTACAACCTTTCTTTCGGCGGAGAGCGGATTTATGGCAGGTTAGGTTTCAATGTGTCTTACAAATATCAGAGCAGCTATTATTCGCAGACTTTCCTGGTGAACGGAACGGTTAAACATTATGGCAATACGGATGCGCAGGTTAATTATGATTTATTTAAGCGCAAGCTGAATGTGAAGGTTGGCGGTTCCAATGTGTTTAATAAATATTATTATTCTTACCTGGGCGGGCCTTCTATCGGCGGTTTCTATTACACAACTTTTACTTACACCATGTAGACAGATCTTTTTACACACCTTAGCTATACCCATTTATTATTTTAATAAATTAGAGGGAAACTTCAATTACCGATCCTTGGAACTATAATTGTAGTATTGTTGCCCACATACAGTGTAGAATTAGCTAAATGAGTAAAGTATTTACAATTACTGAAGGTCTGGAGAACATGGGCGCCCTGCGCACAGGCGGGCAGGGCTCAGTATATAAGGGCAGAAGATTTGGTCCCATTATTACCGCAGTAAAACTGCTGCCTACACCAGTTTATATGGAAAACACTGAGGATAAGAACTTCAGGAGTTTTCAAAACGAGGTAGAAAAACTAAAGAAAGTAAATGAGGAGCCTAACCCGAATGTGGTAAAGATCCTGAATTCAGGAATTACCGAAAGCGGTTCTTTTCCTTTTATTGAGATGGAATTCATTGACGGGCCGGATCTGGAAGACCTGCTCAGAGAACCACATGAAAGGATATTTACTATTAAAGAGGTCATTAAAGTGGCCGATCACCTGGCAAATGCCCTGGCACACTGCCATAAAGTTACCGTAAAACATGGTGATATCAAAAGTAACAACGTAAAATTTAATATCCATACCGGCAACTATGTGTTGCTGGATTTTGGGCTTTCGGCGATGTCTGATGAGCAGAGAAGAACCAGTATAAGACATGCAGGTGCAATTGAATTTATGGCACCCGAGCAGAGCGAAGGACAAATGTTATTTGAGACAGACATTTACAGTTATGGGGTGATTCTTTATGAACTGCTGGCCGGACAGGTGCCTTTTCCATTAACTGACAACGGACAAAAATCACGAAACGATGTGCTGGTTGGACATCTGGAACTCGCAGTACCTGATATTCTGGCGCTGAGAATGAAAAACCTGCCGCAAAGCTGGTCAGAAGCCAAACAGAAACATGAGATGCAGGTGCCATCCTGGTTGCTGAACATTATCAGCAGATGCCTGGAAAAACTCCCTCAGAACAGGTATGCTGATGGCGTAAAACTACAGGAAGCTATTGTGAAAAGCAGTATTTCTGAAGCTGGTAGTTTTAATTACGGCAGGCAAAATCCGCATGCAGTTAGCAGAACAGCAAATGATACTTCGTTATTGCAGATGGAAAACGACAGGCTGCAAACGCTGCTTCTCAATTATCAGGAAGAAGCAGTACAGCCCGGGGAAATTGATAACAGTGTTGTGGTAATTTCAAAACCGGTATTTTTTGTACTGGTGATGAGTGTGGTTTTGATGGCCGCTTTTCTCAGTTATTTTCTGCTTTTCAGAACCACTGAGCAGCCTGAGCGAAGATCTCATGCAGATCAGGTGGTAAGTCCAGACACTACAGTAAGATCCGGACGCAAGGGATATGCCTGGGACAAGAAAAAAGACACTACAGCAATTGATACTACAGACAGAAGTTATTATGAAGGTGAATCAAGGCCGGCACAGCTAAAACCTGTTCCGCAGCCAGCGCCTGACACAACAGTTATGGACCTGGATACAACCGTGAATTTTTAGGCTAAAAATTGAATTCGATGGCAGAAAAACCGACATTTTGGAAGAAAACAGGTCTGCAGGACCTGTTCCTTCCTTCAGAAAAAACACAAAAAAAACAGGTAGCTAAAGCTTTAACTCCTGATGAAGTATATAAGTATATCCTTGATAAATTTAAAGATTCAATTGCAGAGCTTTCTTTTGCAAACCGCATTGTCTTTTATCATGAATATATCATCTGTTTCAATGAGGAAGATTACAAAGAGTTTCTGGCACACAAACAGGGGCTTTTTGGAATTATCGTACACGAATCGGTAAACCATTTTTATCGGCTGCTTGAAGAATACCGCAAATCCGGGAAAACCGTTGAACCTTCGAGTTCCAAATGGGTATTCCGGCTGGTGTCTCATCCGGACTACGAAAGGGGAGACAAAGGATTTATTGGCAAATTGCTGCCGGGAAGCAGCCAGAAAAATGAAAACCTGCGCGTAACCTTTATTCCGCGCCAGACAGGTGTAGCAGAAACACTGGATGTGAACCAGGAGATACTGAACGGATTTACGTATTACAGTGAAGGATGTTATGAAATGCCTTACGACCTTCATGCAATTGCGACCACGGGCGGTAGTGATAGTAATTCAGGCGGTACCACAGTTGCAAACCATACAGGACAGAAAGCTTTCGCAAGACTGGAAACAATCATGCCTGACCAGAATTTCAGAGGCAAGAAAGTAGAGTACCTGATGAAGAACGATGAAGTTATTGTTTCAGGCAAAGACGAAAGCAGAAATGAACCTGATGTTTTTATCATTCCGTCCGATTGGGTAAACACGCCGCACCTGAGTATCCGTTACAACCATTCAGACGCTAAGTTTTACCTGGCATCCTTTGGTGAAAAGACAATAGTAAATGAAGTAGAAGTGCCCCGCAGCGGTATCAACCAACCTGACTGGACAGAACTTCCGTTTAACTCCAGAATCCTGCTCAACGGCATTATTGGCATAAACATTTTTAAACCTTAAGCGATGAATTATTTGTTTGGCATTACAGACACCGGTAAGGTGAGGAATAATAATGAAGATGTTTTCATTGCCGAGGAGGTGATGAACGGGCAATTCATGATCGCAGGGGTGATAGACGGGGTAGGTGGTTACGAGGGCGGGGAAGTCGCCGCTGCGCTGACGAAGGAAGTAGTATTATCTGAAATGACTACAATCGGATCTGATGTGCTTACCCAGCTGGAAATCGCCTTTAACCTGGCAAATGAAGAAATTTTTGCCCGAAAACTGGAAGATCAGCAGCTTGCTGCGATGGCCTGTGTGGCCACTGTAGCGGTGATCGACAGGTTGAATAACCTGCTGCACTACATCCATGTGGGTGATACCAGACTATATCTTTTCAGGGATAATTCCCTGATTAAACTATCAAATGATCAGTCGCCCGTAGGTTTCCTGGAAGACTCAGGAAGGATAACCGAAGAAGCCGCAATGCAGCATCCGAAAAGAAATGTCATCAATCAGGCACTGGGACTGGGAAGTCAGGGAGAGATGTCTGAAAGTTACTTTGAGACCGGTTCATCCCCGTTTTTACCCGGAGACCTGATCCTGCTCTGCAGTGATGGTTTAACAGATATGATCAACCGCGAGCTCATTACCAGGGTGCTGGCTTCGCCCGGTTCTTTACAGGTAAGGGCTGAAAAGCTGATAGCTGAGGCAAACGCAGCTGGAGGAAATGATAACATTACCGTTGTGCTGGCCAGGAATGATAAGCCACCGGTTTCACATCCGGTATCGCGGCCACTGGCAGATCTCTTTTCGCAGGGGGCCAATGATGTGCCTTTGGTAAAACCAGTTCCGAAAGAAAGTGATGCCACTGCGCAACCGCTGGGGAAAATTGAAACATCGCAGCCGCATGTTGAACCTGACAAATCCCTGAACCAGCAAAATAATCCATTTCTGCAGCCAAAAACTCAGCTTGTTGCAGAGAAGGCAAGGCCCAATAACCTGGTGATTATCCTTTCAATAGCCTGTCTCTTGCTGCTCGCAAGTACAGCCTGGCTGTTTTTCAGCAGTCCGCCGGTAGCACTCAAACCATCAGGTACCCTTAACCCAATTCCCGCTATCGCTGTAAACCCGCAGGAAAAACTGATCAGCGATACACTGGCAAATCTGAAAAGCGATACTTTAATACTTTCAGCTGAACTTTTTAAAGGCCCGGTGCATTTGAGCAGAGCGCTCAGCATCAATAGAGATACCTTGATTATTCAAACCAAAGGGGACGTGGTTTTTCAGCGTGATTCTGCTTATACAGGTCCTGCGCTGATCTTATCGCCAGCCTGCAAATATATCGTCATCGACCAGCTGGTGCTCGATAATTTTGAAACCGGAATTGTATCCTACAGGAACGTACTGGATCTTAAAAACGTAAAATTTAACAATTGTAAATACCCGCTGCAGGTATTATTTGAATTTCCGGACCACTCATTTGTGAACGGAAGGGTTTCTAAACGTGCTTTCCAGGCAGATACGCTGGCAAAGAAATAATGATGGACAAACAACAGCGCACCTCCGGTGGGAGATTAAAAGAACGTATCAGCATCCTGCTGATCGGCATGCTTTTGCTTTTTGCATTTTTTAAGCTTTTTGCCGTGCTGCAGGAGCGCATGAAAGATGTGGACAAGGGCCTGGCAGCAGGAACAATTGTGAACCTGAATGCCCCCGACCCGGCCAATGCCCTGAAAGCAATGCTGGCAAAGGGATACTATTTTGAAGATCCCACTGACATTGACCTGATCGGTTCAGTCATAGCAGCCAAACAGCAGGAGGATAATTTCAGCAATATTGGCGACCTGAATAAAAGGAAATTCAATGTTTCAGCGGATAAAGCTGCACAGTTCGGCGGGCTCTCCTTCAGAAAACGGGTGGCTGTTTCAAGAGCCTTACTGGGCTTTACAGGTGAAGATGAAAAACGTTTTGAACAGGAGCTGGTTTCTCCTCCGGCACTGCCCTCCGTTCAGGATATGCATAGTGGAGAAGGGGAGCTTGGAGGTGAAATAAAGAACGACGGGGGCAAAGTGCAGGGAGTACTCGTTAGATTAACTACGGTAATACCGGCTGACAGCATTGATACAAAGTCTTTTACCGCCTATGCGCGAACTGATCAGGATGGACATTACGAATTTACCGGATTGCCTGAAGACAGAGCATATGAGGTGATCCCCTTAAAACCCGGTGCAGAATTCGGACAGGTAAAAGGCCTGCAGACACTAAACGGTAATGAGACTTTAAATTTTACAGAAGCCATCCACAGGATAAGGCTCCTTTCATCAAAGGATTTCAACACGCTAAAAAATGAAGGTGCCCTGATTGTGCGTACACCTGAAGATTTCAAATTATATTACTGGACTTTTGCAGGGGCCCTGCTGCTGGGCTTTTTAATTATTCACATACTATTGTCTCTCCGTTTTTCCGGGGCAGACCAGGTGATTCTGCCCCTGCTGATGCTGCTGACAGGAATTTCTTTTCTGACACTGCTAAGCTTACAGGATCCTGTACGGGATCGTTTCCTGGTGGCAGACTCTGTACTTTACCTGTATCTTGGGATAGCAGGAATTTGTGTACTGCTTGCATTTAACCTGCGGCGGTTTACGGCAGATTCCAAACTTTACCGCTTGTTTGTTTTTACCAACCAGCGTGATGCGGCCAACGGATGGCCCTGGATCGCTATGGCGATTGGATTACTGACAGTCACCCTGCTTTTTGGGGCAGGGCCGGAAGGAAGCGGTGTAAAAGTAAATCTGTTGGGTATACAGCCCAGCGAAGTGGTAAAATACATTGTGGTGCTTTTTCTGGCGGGATTTTTCGCGCTCAACGAACAGTTTATCGCAGCCTATTCCAGCTGGAAAAAACGCTGGTCATTTTTTTCATTTGCACTTGCCGCAATTTTATGTACACTGCTGCTGTTTTTGCTCCTGGGGGATCTCGGTCCGGCTATCGTAATCTGTTTTACCTTTATCATCCTGTTTTCGTTCTCAAGAGGTGATTTTATGGAGATGGCGGCATTCGTCATCTTATATATTCTGGTGGCCTGGTTCATAGAAAATGTATGGCTCGATGCATTGATCACTTTTGCTATCCTGGCACTTTATCTTCTCTTCAAAAAGAAGACAATCAGCGAATCTGCTGTCATGGCTTTAGTGGTTATCACGGCATTCCTTACAATAGATAAAATCCCTTACCTCGGTAAAATTGTGCCCGGCCCGGTAGAAAGGCTGAGCGACCGTAAAGCAATATGGCAGGATGCCTGGGACAATGAAGTTTATGGGGGCGATCAGGTAGCAAACGGGCTTTGGGCAATATCCACCGGCGGTTTCAGCGGTCAGGGTACAGGCAAAGGTTTTGCGAAAACTATTCCCGAAGCGCATACGGATATGATCCTGCCCGCCATAGGCGAAGATTTTGGCTGGCTGGGTATGGCCTGTGTTTTCGGGCTGTTCCTGCTTTACCTGCACCGGGCGATCATTATCGGACGGCAGACGGGCACACCCTTTCTTTTCTACTGTTGTGCCGGAATAGGGATTTGTACATTTATACAGTTTCTGCTGATTGCAGGCGGTTCAGTAGGAGCACTGCCTCTATCAGGGGTTTCCCTTCCTTTTGAAAGTTATGGCGGCTCCTCACTGGTGATTAATTTCGTCGCAGCAGGCTTTTTGCTTTCTGCCTCATCAGTTAAAGGTACCGCAGGACAGATGAAATACATTACGCAGCAGCAGGATAAAAACCTTGTTCCGGCCTTACTTGCGGCATGTATTGGTGTTGTTCTATTGCTGGTGAATGTCTCGCGATATAGTTTTAACAATCAGCCCTGGGTGATCAAACCTGCGCTGGTGGCCGACAAGGCAGGTAGCCGGATGTTCAGTTACAATCCCAGGATTGGGATACTGATGAAAAAACTGCAGGCAGGAAATATTTATGACCGGGCTGGGTTGTTGCTGGCTACAAGTGATCCTAAACTCGTAAAAAAGCAGCAGCAGAAACTTCGTGAAGCCGGGGTAGCAACCTATGACCTGGATTCTGCACAGCACAGAAGGGTATCCCGCTATTATCCTTTTGAAGAACAATTGTTTTTCTGGACAGGTGATGCCAATACCGGGGTATTCAATGGAGGGATCAACGGCTACTTTGCAGAATATGAACATGCCGCAGAACTCAGGGGATTTAAAATGCCTTTGTCAAGTTATAACTTAATTGCCTCACGTTATCGCGAGGACCGCTTTTTGCCCAGAGGCCCGAAAGAAATGACGGTGGTCAGGAGAGATTTCTCGGCACTGAGCCGGATACTGATTTCCGGGCTCGATACCAATGAGATTGCCCTGTTTAAGAAACGGAACAGGGATGTGAAACTGAGTGTTGATGCTGATCTGCAAACACATCTGCAACAGGCACTGGCTGCAGATCCTGCTGTAAAGCAGAACAGGGTTTCGGTAGTTGTGATGACGTCCAATACCGGAGATGTACTCGCTTCAGCGGTTTATCCCCTGCCACCGGTAAAAAACTGGGAACAGCTGACAATGAGCAGAACTGACCAGAACAAACTCGCAGGCTGGACAACAACGGCGGACCTGGGTTTTACAGTCGCTACCCAGCCGGGTTCTACAGCTAAGTTGTTAACGGCGATGGCAGCCTTCAATAAATTAGGCGGGAAAGCAGCACAGCAGACTTATCTGGTAAAAGCCAATGAAAGAATCAGAAGCGGAGGACCGGAACCGGATGAAACCGGTAATATCGATATGGAAAGGGCTATTGTTAAGTCTAATAATGTGTACTTTATCAAACTGGCAAACGAACAGCATCTTGCAGAGCCGATGGGCGAACTGTACCTTAAAACAGGGATGTTTCTGCATGGTGCCGGAGGGTATTATTACGGAAGGAAACAGGCGGATGCTGATCAGGAAAACCGTTGGTTTGACCTGTGGCGCAGAACTGAATTTAAAAGTGCATACAACCCTCAGAATATCTACAGAAACAGGGCTACCGGAGTTTCCGGAATGGCCTGGGGACAGGGAGAACTTATCGCTACCCCAGCGGCTGTGGCGCGGCTCGCGTCTGCAATTGCTAACCAGGGTGCGCTGGTGCCTAACAGGTATGTGCTTAAGCTCAATGATTCAACTGTAAACAGCAGCGGGGGGATAACCCTGGCTAAAGATCCTGCATATGCAGGTTTGCTGAAGCAGTACATGATTGAACAGAGCGCCGGTAAAGCAGCCTTGTTTGGTTTGTCGGTAGCAGGTAAAACAGGTACCCCCGAAAGAATGGTCAGGGGTAAAAAGGTAAACGATGGATGGTACGTGTTTTTCGCTCCCAACGCTTCCGGAGGATATACCGTAACCTGCATCCGTATTGAAGCTACAAAAGGTTCCTCGGAGGCGGTAAAACTGGCTGCAGATGTGGTCATCCCGTTGCTGGTACAAAAGGGATATATGAAAAGTATAAATTGATAAGATATGTTTGATTTTTTTAAGAAGAACAGTAAGCTGGATGCCAAAGGGATCAGGGACGCCGTCCTGAAATTTATCAAGGAAGAATTGCAGCAGCTTGATGGTGGCGAAGGAACATCATTGCAGACGATCTCGCTTTTTGTGTCACCCGCTGAAGAGGAAAAGTTTTTATACGAAGCCGCGTTATACAACGGCGATACAGACAGGTTACGTGAAGATATTCAGCGTATTGCAGATAACTTTGCTCTGGACTTGCCGGGCGACTGGCAGCTGAAACTGCAATTTGAAGATGAGCTGCCGGCAGGCATACTCAGAACAAATGAAATCAAGGCAGGGCTGAAACTGATCATGTCTGCAGCACAGGCAGCATCCGGATCTGAAGCAGCCGGTTCAGGTTATGCTGCAGCAACTTTCAATGCGACGCTGAAAATACTGAAGGGCAAAGCAGAAAAGGATGAATACGTACTGAAGGCGGAAGAAACAAAACGTTTGAATATTGGCCGCGAAGCGCTGATCCAGGCAAACGACGGATCTTTGAGGATTAACCATATCGCCTTTCCGGAAAACCCGGCTTATGAAAGTAATAAGTATATCAGCAGGCAGCATGCCCATATTGAATGGGATGCGGCGTCTGCATCATTTAAGTTATACGCTGATGAAGGTGGTGTGCCTCCGGGAAATAAAACGAAAATCAGAAATGCGCAGGATGAATCTGTCAATAAACTGAATTCAACAGTTGTTGGTTATCCTCTGAAAGACCACGATCAGGTCATTTTGGGTGATGCGGCTATTCTGGAGTTTACCATCAGCTGACAGGCAAGTGCTTTATTGTGCAGACGGGGAGATCTGTCATATATAAAATACATTTCTGCTGTTCGTATTTGTGAAATTGTGCTAATTTTCATTAGTTTAGGTCAGGCATCCGCGGTGATGGCTCTCCTAATATGATCACAAAAACACTGTACCTTTTGCCGGTAATTTTATATTTCAGTATCTGCAAAATCAGCGCACAGGCAAAACATACGATCAGTGGTTATATCAAAGATGCCGGAACCGGGGAGCAACTGATTGGAACAACAATCCGCGTTGAGCATGCCGGTGATATTCATCTCAGTACAGTCTCCAATGATTACGGGTTTTTCTCCCTTACAGCACCAGATGGAAGTTACCGGTTGTTCATAGGAGCGGTAGGGTACATCCCTGATTCGAGTAATGTACTGCTCAGTAAAAATATTCAACTCCGTATTGCACTCACAAAACAGGACAACACGCTGGCAGAAGTTGTTATTTCCTCCTCCGGGAGGGACGAGCAGCTTAAATCCGCAAAAATGGGTGTGGAGCGGCTGAGCATGAAAGAGATCGAAAAGGTCCCCGTGATTTTCGGCGAACGTGATCTTATCAAAGTTATCCAGCTGCTACCAGGAGTAAAGGCGGCAGGCGAAGGCAATAGCGGTTTTTACGTGAGGGGCGGTGCCGCAGATCAGAATCTGGTGCTGCTGGACGAAGCGGTAGTATACAATCCTTCGCACCTGCTGGGTTTTTTCTCTACATTCAATTCCGACGCGATCAAGGACGTTACCCTGTACAAAGGAAATACACCTGCACAGTATGGCGGTCGTTTATCCTCGGTAATGGATGTGAAAATGAATGATGGAAACAACCAGAGGGTCAGCGTAAACGGAGGGCTGGGGATCATTGCCTCCCGGATTACCCTGGAGGGGCCAATTGTCAAAAAAAAAGGCTCCTTTCTGATTAGTGCCAGACGCACGTATGCAGATCTCTTTCTGAAACTAAGCAGCGACTCTGTAGCTAAAAAGAGCACGTTGTACTTTTACGATGTTAACCTTAAAGCCAGTTACCAGCTGACAGCGCATGATAAAATATTCCTGTCGGGCTACCTCGGGCAGGATAAACTGGGCCTCGGCGGACTGTTTGGAATAGACTGGGGCAATAAAACCGGAACGCTCAGATGGAACCATGAGTTTAACCCGAAGCTTTTCTCGAACACCTCGGTCGTCTACAGTGATTATCAATACAATATCGACCTGGAAAATAACCGGAGTTTTGAAGCACATATCAGTTCGCAGATCAAAGACTGGAACCTGAAACAGGAATTCAGCTTCTACCCGGATACAAAAAACACCTGGAAGATGGGGCTCAATTCTGTGTACCATACCATCAGGCCGGGAGAGTACAGTGGCGATCTGACCCTTACAAGCCAACCCGATACCCATAGCTGGGAAAACGGTATATACCTGAGCAACGAATGGAAAGCATCCGGCAGGCTGAAAATAGAATACGGACTCAGGTTGAGTGCTTTCTCGGTGCTTGGGGGCGACAATAACTTTTATAACCTGAATACAGCAGGCGGCATCACTGATACCCTTCACTATACAAAGGGAAAGATCGTTAAAACCTACTTCAATCTGGAACCGCGCTTTTCAGCTGCTTACCAGCTCAATGACCTCTCTTCGTTAAAGGCTGCTTACTCGAGAAACACGCAGTCGCTGCATCAGTTGTCGAGCTCCGCGACCAGCAGTCCAACAGATAAATGGGTTGCCACCAACAACATTATCCGGCCGGAAATCGCCGATCAGTTTGCTCTGGGCTATTTCCGGAACCTGAGCGAAAATGCTTTTGAATTCAGTGCTGAAGCCTATTACAAACGGATGCAGCATCAGGTAGATTACCGCGATGGAGCAAACATCAGGAGCAACGATGCTATCGAACCTCAGTTACTGTTCGGCAGGGGCAGGGCTTACGGACTGGAACTTTTACTGCGGAAGAAGACAGGCCGGCTTATGGGATGGATAGGCTATACCTTGTCGCGCTCCCAGAAACAGATTGACGGGATCAACGGGGGAAGCTGGTACAATTCGCGTCAGGACCGAAGCCACGATATTTCGGTAGTAGGCATTTATGAACTGAATAAGAAATGGTCTCTCTCATCCACCTTTGTGTATTATACCGGCAATGCGGTATCTTTCCCCAGCGGGAAATATTTTATGGATAACCAGGTTGTTTTTTTATATACTAAACGCAATGCTTACAGGATGCCGGCCTGTCACCGCTTAGACCTTAGTGCTACCTGGAAACTGAAGGAGCGTAAAACGTTCTCTTCTGAACTTGCTTTTGGCCTGTACAATGCATACGGACAGGAAAATGCCTATGCCATCACCTTCAGGCAGAACGCCAGGGACCCTTCCAAAACTGAGGCGGTACAAACATCTTTGTTTAAATTCATACCATCGGTAACCTATAACTTTAAATTTTAACGCCATGAAGTTCAATTTTGCTTGCCTCACCTTTTTATTGCTGCAGCTTTGCAGTTCCTGTGAAAAAGTGATTAACGTTAATCTGGATGATTCGGAGTCTCAGATTGTAATCGAAGGGGAGATTACTGCCGCTAAAGGGCCATACACCGTGAGGGTTTCCGAATCAAAAAACTTTGCTGACAACAATGATTTTCCGGGCAGGAGCGACGCAGTGGTAACAATCAAAGATCTGACTACCGGAATATCTGAAACGCTTAAATACTCCGGCCTGGGTAATTATCAGACTTCAGTTTTACAGGGAACGGGTGGGCGTTCTTATCTGCTCACGGTCATACTAAGCGGCAAAACTTATACTGCTACCTCATCCATGCCGCTGAGAGGGCTGAGGATTGACAAACTCTATGCTTCGGGTTCATCCCTTGATAATAAGGATGTTTTTATGGTTCCTGTATTCAGCGATCCGGTAGGGAAAGGGAACTACTACAGGTTACGGCAATGGCTGAACGGCACAATCATCAAAGGATCCTATGTGCGGAGCGACGAAGCAGCTGATGGCCGTACTTTCGATGGGGAGCTTTGGTACAGCACTGAGCCGGCAGATGGAAACCCGCTCATCAGAAACGGGGATGTGATGACGGTGGAACTGCAGTGTATTGATAAAGGGGTGTACGACTATTTCAGGACTTTGGGAACAACTATTGCCCAGGATGCCTCTACGCCATCAAATCCGCTCAGTAATATCTCCGGAGGTGCTATCGGTGTTTTTAACGCCTGCCGTAGCAATAAATTAACTGTAACAGCTAAATTTTAGAGATTAATTGATTATATTAGAATACAACGTTCTCCTATGAAACCTCTTTTAGTACCAATTATATCTTTCTGTTTATTGAGCAGTTCATGCACAAATGCACAACGTTCTTCCGTTAGTCAGGAGGCCAGTGTTGCTCAGTATAAAGCCGTAAAGGGCAAAGTTGCACCAAAACGCATTTTCCCGGCTAACCCAAGTTTGTTCCGCAACCATTTAGGTGTCAATGCTTTTGAGTGGGATTTTTCAGATGATGATCCTTCGGTTATTCCTGAGGCCCGAAAGCAGGTTATGCGCTCATTCGGGGGCATAAGGCATTATATGGATTGGTCAAAGCTGGAAACTGAAGAAGGAAGTTATACATTCAATCCCGTACACTCCGGCGGATGGAACTATGATATGATATACAAATGGGCTAAATCAGAAGGTATAGAAATCCTGGCGGATTTAAAACTGTGCCCCGACTGGCTGGTGGAAACCTATCCTGAGGACAAACGCAATGCTGAAAATGTACCGGCACCCTATGGACTGAACCGCAGTAGCCCCGCTACCTATATCAAACAAGCTAAGGTAGCTTTCCAGTTTGCTGCCAGGTATGGGCATAATAAGTCAGTTCCCGCTGCATTAATGTCTGTGAACACCAAGCCCCGCTGGACGAATGACCAGATAAATTATGTGAGGACCGGCCTCGGTTACGTAAACTATATAGAATGTGACAATGAGCGCGATAAGACCTGGAAGGGACCGGAAGCACACCAGAATGCAGAGGAATATGCTGCAAATATGTCGGCCTTCTACGACGGGCATATGGGTAAACTGGGAAAAAATGTGGGAGTGAAAACTGCTGATCCCTCGATGAAGGTGGTGATGGGAGGGCTGTCTGACCCTGATCCGAAATACGTGATAAAAATGATTGATTGGTGCAAAAAGAACCGGGGTTACAAGGCTGATGGTTCAGTAAACCTTTGTTTTGATGTGATCAATTATCATGCATACAATAATGATGCATACTCCAGTGGTGATGCTGAAGTAGGTAAACCACCGGAACTGTCACAGGCGGCCAGGATTGCGGATGAGTTTGTTGCGATGGCAAAGAAATATGCCAACGGGACAGAAGTATGGAATACCGAATCGGGTTATGATATCAATAGCAAGAGTCCACAACGTGCCATCGCCATTGGCGAAAAAACAGCACTGATTACACAGGCCGACTGGATACTGAGGTCTGCATTTTTATATGTAAGACATGGAATAAGCCGCAGCTTTTTTTATATGCTGGACGATGTGGACCCGAACAGTACAATTCAGTACAGCAGTGCAGGATTGGCGGAAGGGCATAACAAACGCCCTGTAACTGACTATTTTACACAGACAAAAAAGCTGATCGGCAATTTCCATTTTTTAGAAAATTTAGGTACTGATCCTGTTGTTGATGTTTATGGTTTGAATGGACGGAAAATATTTGTGATGTTTGTACCGGATGAGAGGGACAGGCATGCGGCCTACAAGCTGGATTTAGCCGGAGCCAGCTCGGCCACAGTTTACACTTTGGTTCCGGGAGCGGCACAAATGGAGGCTAAGGTTGTAGCCATTCCAAAAGGGATTTTAACTATCACACTCACAGAAACACCCGTTTTTGTGGAGAAAAATTAACAGGGTAAAAGAATAAATGGATAAGTCGGAAGTAGAATACGTATTGATCACAGTAAAATCAGGAACGGAAGAGGCCCTGAACATCAAAATCTATAAAAATGGTATCCTGGCCAGAAGAGGATGCGGCGGCCTGCCGGGGGTAACGATAGCCGGAATGAGTTTTACACAGGATTCCTCTTATTTTGATCAGCTGATGCAAAGTGTATCACAGCAGATCCTGGACGAAAATATCAATCATGAAGAAGAGATCAAAACAGGTTCGCTGGAATACATTGTTGCATTTTATGGTGTGAGCGCCAATGGCGATCAGGGTGAACGTGCGGAATGGACAAAATCTACAGGATTGCGATTCTTTATGGATGAAGGCACCAGTTTCAGACACAATTTACTGGGGTTTGCGGATGGCTTTGCAATAGAAGCAATGAAGCTGACAAACTCCTGGTACTTTGACGTGGTGATGCTGGCATTGGACGACATGCGTTCTGACGCTCTACCTGAACAAACGCTTGTGAACGCAGCTAAAACCGAAGAGGGATTAGGTAAAGATTTCCAGAGTTATTTTGAGCAGATCAGCAAAAAGGAATTGCCGGAATTTGTGAAAGGAAAAACTTACAGGGATAACAGCGGACAGCCGCATGAGATTGCGCTGGAGATAGAGGGGCAGTCGATCAGTTACAGGTTTGGCCTTAAAGCCAGCTAATTGAAACACAGTTCATACCGGTGTAACATTTTAGATTAATTAACTGAATAGTTTTAGTAAATCATTTCTGGTCAGCGACTTCAGCAAAGAGCCATCGGTTTGAATGAGGTCACTGACCAGCTCCTTTTTCGTCTCCTGCAATTGCATGATTTTCTCTTCGATAGTATCGGGACAGATCAGCCGTACAGCTACTACATTCTTTTTCTGTCCGATACGGTAGCAGCGATCTATAGCCTGGTTTTCTGCTGCGGGATTCCACCAGGGATCAACCAAATAAACGTAATCTGCCTCCGTAAGGTTCAGTCCTGTACCACCGGCCCTGAGGCTGATAAGGAAAACACGCACATCCGGGTTGTTCTGGAAATTATCTACCTTGCGTTCCCTGTTTTTGGTCTGTCCTGTAAGGTACTCAAAAGGAATATCCTTTGCTTTCAGTTCCTTTTTGATCAGGTCAAGCATGGAAACAAACTGCGAAAACACCAGTATCTTATGCTGAGGGGAGTGGCTCTCAATTTCCTCCAACAGCGTATCTATTTTAGATGAAGCCAGCCCATGCAGCAGGTTGTCACCCAGCAGGGAAGGGGAGTTACAGATCTGCCTCAGCTGTGTTATTCCTTTGAGCACGTGCAGCGTATGTTTGGGGAGATCCTCTTCCTTTTCGCCCGTCAGGAAACGGACATATTCGTTTTTACAGGCATCGTAGGCATTTTTTTGCTCTGTGCCCATTTCACAGTAGATTACCATTTCGGTTTTATCCGGCAGTTCAGCGGCAACTTCCTTTTTTGTCCGGCGCAGCACAAAAGGGCTTACCTTATTTTTAAGTGCGATTGCGCGGGTGTTATCTTTAAAGATATCAATTGGCTTAGAGTAATGGTCCCTGAAAAACTGTTTGCTGCCCAGCAGACCGGGACAGGCAAATGATAACTGCCCGTAGAGGTCGAACGTATTATTTTCTACTGGTGTTCCCGTCATTGTAATCTTGTTGCGTGACTGCAACAGTCGCACGGCATTATAACGCAGTGAGTCCGGATTTTTAATCGTTTGTGATTCGTCCAGGAAGATATAATTAAAGTGATACTTTTTGAGCCATCCGATATCATACAGCAGCGTACCGTAAGAAGTAAGGATAACCTCATACTCTTCAAACATACGTATATCCTTTATCCTGTCTGCACCATAGACAGTATGTACTTTCATATCCGGTGCAAATTTGGCAATCTCTGCCTGCCAGTTAAAGATCAGCGTAGTGGGTACAACCACGAGATTGGTATTCTGATGTTCTTTTTTGCGTTGCGACAGGATAAAAGCGATAATCTGTATCGTTTTTCCTAATCCCATATCATCTGCCAGACAGCCTCCAAAGCCAAACTCATCCAGGAAATTGAGCCAGTTGAGCCCTTCCTTCTGGTAGTCCCGCAGTTCCCCGTTCAGTTCTGCGGGAACTTCCAGCTGTCCGATCTGTTTGAAATTCTTAATCCTCGTTTTGTATGCTGACAGTTCCATCCTGACTTCGGCCGATAAAACCTCCTCTTCGTACATTTCAGCAATACCTGAGAAATTCACTTTCGGCGTGCGCAGGGTGTCTTCCACAATTTCTGCAGCAGTAAAATAGGCCGTAAATTTATCAATCCAGTCCTGCGGAAGGATGCCCATGGTACCATCTCCCAGCTGGATAAACCTGTTTTTGTTCCTGATCGATTTGTGCAGGTGTTTAAGCGAAACTTTCTGTGTACCGAACCTGACTTCGAAAGTAGTGTCAAACCAATTGAGGCCACTCTTTACTGCAATACTTATTTTTACGGGATGGGGATTGATATTTTTGCCTTTCAGTTCATTGAAGCCCAGTACGGTAATCTGCTGATCGCGCCATTCTTCAAATACTGACAAAAACCAACCTTCATCCAGAAAGCGCTTTTTGTGAAGATACAGAGCATCCCCGTCCAGCTGTTCCGAAAAATGGGGGTGCTGCCTGCTCAGCATGGTGATAAACCTGAGTTCATCCTCTTTGTTGCGCCCCACCGAAAAGATATTGCCCGACTGATCTGTGGCATAAATCTGCCTGCGGGATAAAACGGGGATCTCTACTTTGCCGTATTTCATCACAGGAGTAATCAAAACATAGTTTTCTGAATCTGAAAGATAGATGATCTTTTCTATGGAATGATCAAAATCACTATGTTCCAGTTGCTCTGCTGTAGCGGGTTTCAGATAGGAGTAGGTTACATTGATCCGGTGCTCCAGTTTAGAGATGATATCTTCCTGGAAAACACTGAATCTGGATTCGTGGATCACCAGGTGATTGTTGTGCTGCCTGAAGAATTCTATCACCTTCAGGAAGTCGGCATTATCAATCAGGTGCATCACTCCACTATATAATATAAAATACCTGTATATGATATTCAGCAATTTCAGGTCATATGCCTTGCCATCCAATACTATTTCGCCTGTGATGGTATAAAAGCTTTTCTCCAGTGATACATATAAATTGATGTCGGTTTTCTGGTGCTTAACCTTCACCGGCTTTGCTGAACTGACTGTAATATTTTGGGAAACCTTTGCATCATGATAATAAACAGCAAGCTGCAGCGGGTTTTTAACCAGCGCCTTCAGGCCTTCGATTTCAATTTCAGGTTTTTCTGACTCATAGTTTTGCTGAAACCTGCTGACTGCTGTATAAAATTTCAGTTCATCAATATTTTCGGTGGACCAGAGGTAATCCATCGGATTTAAGTCCTTCAGCGGATTTTTCAGTTTCCCGTTGCCCGTGACCGTGGCTTCCAGCAGATCGGCCTGGAAATGCGTATAGTACCTGTGCTGCTTCAGCACCAGTATCCTTGTTTTGCTTTCGTCCTGGTTTTTTAGCCAGGGGCTTGGGTTTGCGGGCAGGAGCAGTTCCTGTAAATGCTTGTTTTTCTCCCGGGTTACAGGTAACAGGTCTTTAACCAGGCATACGATCTCGTATTTTTTACGGACATATGCTACACCAAAAAACTTCTCCGGTCTTTTTTCATTCTCCAGTCCGTAGGCCACTGCAAAAGCCCTGATTTTCTCCAGTCTCAGTTGCTCATCAAAAAATATACGGATTTCCTGTCTGCTCATCAGGTTGAACAATACACGGACCTGATGTTCGCACATCAGCTGTTTATCTGCTGCACAGCGGCAGGAGAGGATCAGGGTATCCTGATGCTGGCGTATACTTACCTGCGGAAACCTGATCTGGCTGTCGGTATCTGTAAAGGCGGCAAAGTCAGTGGAAATGTTTTCAGGATGAAGATCAAGGTAAGCTTTGACGGTACTATCTACCAGTCCGGCGCTGCGTCTGAGTATCTCAACAGTGCTCAATTCATTGATTTTGAAATCATTCCAGATAAAAGTATCGGGATTGTATTTTGCAGGTTCAGATGAATCGGGCTTGTTTGACATGGCTTGGCAGCTAAGATAGGCCTTTCTGCCGAATGCTAAAAATCAGGAGCTGAATATTATTTTAAAATAAATACTACTATTTAAGTAGACATTATTATATTTGCTGTCAGTCGGGAATTTAAAGATTGTTGCCTTGCTGTAAACAGCAATGTTGGTAAAGATTGGTTTTAATTCTTTTAAATAGTCATGTGGCCGAGTGGTTAGGTATGGGTCTGCAAAACCTTTAACGGCGGTTCGATTCCGTCCATGACGTCAGCTGTCCATTGACAGAAAGATATTAGATTTTTGGTTAGATCTAAGTTTTGTTTTGTTCATACCCCAGACCGGATAGTCTGGGGTATTTTTTTTTTGAATAATAACTAACCGTAAAGTTTCGTTCACCACGGTAATCTGTCTGTTCACGTAATATAATTTGATAAATGTGATTACTTAGCTACGTTTACCGCATGCTTAGTTTCAGCAAGTGCAGCTAAAAGAACTTGTCTAAAATTTCGCTCTCAAATTGGTGTGTTTGATATACTGGAGGGGACAACAATCCCCTTCAGTTGTATTTGAAATCCCTTTTCTAACCAAAAAATCCAAGTATTGCTGGTATTCCCGAATCGGGGTATAATCTTGTTCTGATGAATCGCATCAAAAGATCCCTTAAATTATAAAACTGATTGTGACGGAGTCATTGTAGTAAATTATTATCAGTTCATTTGCTGGAATTGGAGAATATTGTATGTTTTTCAAGACTCCCGGCAAGCAAAACTGTAGGTTGTGCCACATATAGATGTATTAGTTTTTGACAATTTGCTTTTGTTGACGTTTTTGGCATTATCACTAGACAATTGGGCTGTTTTGGTATGTGCTTTGTAAATATTCAGGTATCTAACTTGAAAAACAAAAATATGAGCACCAACGACTTCAACTACCAGCTTTACAGCTACAAAGACTCTCTGCACTCGTTTGCAATCTCTTTTACAAGAGATGTTGAAGACGCAAACGACTTGGTTCAGGACACGATGTTAAAGGCAATCAATTACTCTACCCATTTTAAAGAGGGAACTAATTTTAAAGCCTGGCTTTACACCATCATGAAAAATACCTTCATCAACAATTACAGAAGGGCTACCAAAACCAATTCTATCATGACTGTAACTGATGAGATAACTTCAGATAAACTGCACTACAGTGCAAGTGTAAATGATAGTGACGGTAAATTTGTGATGGAGGATATTTATAAAGCATTATCAAAATTACAACCCGAATATTATATTCCTTTTCTGAAATACTTTGAGGGCTTTAAGTACTATGAGATTGCAGAGCAGTTGGATATTCCAATAGGAACAGTGAAAACAAGGATACATGTAGCCAGGCAATTGCTTAAAAAAAGTCTGAAAATGCATTATCAGACTGTTTTACCTAAAGTTGCTTAGCTGCCCCTAAAGTAGCTTAGCTGCCGGCCAAATGCCCGATAAAAGATGATCAGTGCTGATATTATAGTTTTATTTGTTTACCATTGTGTATTCTTTTGAACTATAACCCGCCACCTTAAATGTATATTACAAGACTGGATGCACACCATAAACTGCTGATCTCTCTTGTATCAGCACTGATCATCTTCTTTACCGTCCACACGAAAGTTTCTTTTAACACGAGTCTCGTGATTACCTGGCTCACCTTCTCTGTAGTGATGCTTGGGCTTTACTGGTCTACCATCCTCACTACTCATCCGCTGGAGATGAAAAAGATTGCGAAGGTGCAGGACAGTAACCGTACCCTGATTTTTATGTTTGTGCTGGCCGCTGCTTTAGCGAGCTTGTTTGTAGTGATCCTGTTATTGAGTTCCACAAAACAACTCAGCGGAATGGAACTGTCGATGCATGTATTCCTCTCAATAGCTGCTGTGGTTTGCTCCTGGGCTTTAGTGCATACCATATTTGTATTCCGCTATGCACACCTGTACTATGAAAATGCGCCCGGGCTAAAAGATGCTGAAGCTTCAAAATATACAGAAGGGCTGGAGTTTCCGGAAGAGAAGGAGCCCGATTACCTTGATTTCACTTATTTTTCTTTTGTGATTGGCATGACCTTCCAGGTATCTGATGTAGAAATCAGTTCCAAGCGTATCCGGCGTCTGGCCTTGATGCACAGCCTTGTTTCATTTGCATTTAACACAGTGATTGTGGCGCTGAGTATCAATATTATCTCCGGTCTGATCAGTAAATAAGGATTACTTCCGGCCCGACCGGCCGGATATACCCCGGTTCCTGACAGAATTGTCTGTACCGAATATTTCAATAATGAGGAGGACAGCCCCTTCGCTCAGCGATTCAAAATCTACTTCTTCCAGATCAGACAGTGCAAGGCCGTCACGCATGTGCAGCAGGCGGTGCTCCACTTCAAAGGCACCTGAAATCACAAAACTTAACAGTCTGCTGTGTTTGTTCCGCAAATGATAAACCCCTTCAGATCTTCCTTTAAACCTTCCGATATTGATACAGAATGTTGTTACCGGCGAAC
>Ga0308163_10000628_pt1 | contig 55179 bp, 47 predicted proteins | sample PhyTR1_FD_201037 | JGI IMG/M metagenome (GOLD analysis project Ga0308163, IMG submission 201037) | Phyllosphere microbial communities from UC Gill Tract Community Farm, Albany, California, United States - DLSLT.R1 | ecosystem: Host-associated > Plants > Phyllosphere > Unclassified | place: USA...
CAAGCAATTGTACTATCTGAACAGGTTATTGTTTAAAATGATAGACTTTTTCAGGTGTGATACAGTAGTCTAGCCTTATGTCATCAGCGTGAACATCAGTAATGGCCTGTATGCTTTCAAAAAATGACACCCCTATCTTTACTGCAGAATGACTGCCCAAAAACCGGTCGTAGAATCCTTTTCCATATCCTACTCTGTACCCACGGTCATCAAATGCCAGCAAAGGCACAATAACCATATCAATCGTTCCTGTATATTCACTGTCACTAATAGGTTCAGGTATTTGATAAAGATTTTTCTGTAGTCCTTCTTCTCCCCTGTAAGAGTGATGAGTCATGATGAATGTATTGAAGTCTGCCTTCGGTACGATCAGGTGTATGCCAGGATAGTTAACCTGCAGCCAGCGGATGAACATGAAAGTATCAGGTTCGTTTTTTTCGGCAATTGGCAGAAAGATATGTAAGGTATGTACCTGCTGAAAATCCAGCGTGGTAAATCTTTCCAGTAATTTTTGATTCAAGAGTGCCCTCTGGTGTTCATTTAGAGCCATTCTTCTGGCATTTTCCTGTTTTCTGATCAGTGATTTGTTCATATGCTGCAATGGCTGCATGCAAAATAAGAAAGAGAATTAAAATGGCTGTAAAAAAATATGGCTTCGGGAACCACTCCGAAGCCAAAATCAACCTAAACCTAAAACTAAACTATGAAAATTCTTATTTAACTCTTTCTATATATTCACTAGTGCGTGTATCAACCTTGATCCTGTCACCCTGATTGATAAACATGGGCACTTTTATTTCAACTCCTGTTTCTACAGTGGCATATTTCAATGCATTTGTAGAAGTATCGCCTTTAACTGCAGGTTCTGTATATGTAATCTCCAGTTCTACATGAGAAGGTGTCTGTGCCATAATCGGCTCGTCACTTTCAAAAGCAATTATAACGTTCATTCCTTCTGTCAGAAATTTAATAGACTCCCCAAATAATGCTTTAGGAATATTAAACTGCTCAAAGGAAATGATATCCATCACTACCAGAAAATCGCCATCTTCATACAGGTACTGGTAATCGTTGGTTTCTACACGGCAGATGGTTACTTCTTCATCAGTGCGGAACCTATACTCGACTAATTTGCCGGTTTTAATGTTCCTCATTCTTGCCTGGTAAAAAGCCCTTAAATTACCCGGTGTACGGTGAATAAACTCTTCCACCTGTGTCAGCTCTCCGTTGAAACGAAGGATGTTCCCGTTTTTTACTTCTGATGCTTTTGCCATTTTCTTTGAAACTTATACCTGATATATCCAGCGCCATTTCGTGCCGCAAAGGTAAGTACAATGATTTGATCCTGCAATAGTAAAGTTGAAATTTATGTATAAAGCGAATTTGGCTGATGTTTCGTGACATTAGGCTTGCAATTGCAGCGTAATCACTTACTTATAATCAGTTATTCTTATGAAATTATCGCAGAAAGAATACTCATTTTCCTGATTTGAACCCACCAGCACCAGCTTATCTGCGGTAAAATCTGCGATTAGTTGCTGATACCACTCTATTCCCTGTACGTCCAGGTTAGAAGTTGGCTCATCCAGCAGCAGCAACGGGCTGTCTGTACAGCAGGCCAGGGCCAGTTTTGTACGCTGTTTCATGCCTGAAGAAAAGTACTTAAGCGGTTTGTCTTGTGATTTGGCCAGTCCCAGTAAACTGAGCAGGCCATCTGCATCCATGCCAGGATAATATTGCTTAAACTTAAAATGAAAGGCGATTGTTTCCAGTAAACTGAATTCTTCGATCAGATCGAGATAGGGTGCAGCAAAACTGATATACTGATAAATCTGTTCTACCGGAATATTCTGCGCTGATGTGCTGTATGACAGCGTGCCCTCAGAGGGGGCCAGGTTTCCCATCAGAACATTGAGCAGGGTTGATTTCCCTGAACCATTGGGACCTAGAATTGCATATTTGCCAGCAGAACTAAACTGATAAGTAAAGTTACGGAATATCCATTCCTGGTTATACCTTCTGCCGGCATCATGTAATTCGATTTTCATGCTGAGGCTTAGCTGGAAGAACCAAAGCCTTTCATTACACCTCTGTTAGAGTTTCTGATAAAATCTACAATTTCATCCCTGATCTCAGTTGGCGCAAATTCAGCTTCTATTTTGTCTAGTGCTTTGGTAACGTTATTATGTTTAACAAATAAAACCCGGTAAATTTCCTGGATTTCATTGATTTTTTCTGAAGAAAAACCTCGTCTTCTTAAACCAACCGAGTTAATTCCTGCATAAGAAAGAGGCTCCCTGGCCGCTTTAACATAAGGCGGAACATCTTTTCTAACCAATGAACCACCAGTAATAAAAGCATGTGAACCAACTTTAACAAACTGATGTATGGCTACCAGCCCTGCAAGCACAACATAATTACCAATGGTAATATGCCCGGCCAGCGTAGTGCTGTTTGAAAAAATACAGTGGTTACCCACTTCACAATCATGCGCAATATGAGAATATGCCTGGATAAGGCAGTTGCTGCCTATTACAGTCTTCCATTTGTCTTTTGTACCGCGGTTAATGGTAACACACTCTCTGATGGTAGTATTGTCACCTATCTCAGCGGTTGTAATCTCGCCAGCAAATTTAAGGTCCTGCGGAACACCGGAAATTACTGAGCCCGGAAAGATTTTACAGTTCTTTCCAATTCTGGCGCCGTCCATGATTACCACATTTGAGGCAATCCAGGTGCCGTCGCCAATTACGACGTCTTTGTGAATAACAGAAAAAGGTTCGATAACTACGTTTTCTCCTATTATTGCTTCCGGATGTATATATGCTAAAGGTTGTATCATGATACGCGTTCGCTTTCTTTTACTTTTGAAATTTGTGCCATCATTTCTGCTTCGACAACAATCTTATCTCCTACCATTCCCACACCTTTCATCTGTGCTATGCCTCTGCGGATCGGCTCCATCAAATCGCATCTGAAAACTATAGTATCACCAGGTAAAACCTGCGCCCTGAACCTTACTTTATCAATTTTAAGGAAGTAAGTCAGGTAATTTCTTGGATCTGGCACTGTACTCAGCACCAATATTCCACCTGTCTGTGCCATTGCCTCAATCTGGATTACCCCTGGCAGCACTGGTGCTCCGGGAAAATGTCCTTTAAAGAACTCCTCATTCATGGTCACATTTTTTACACCAACAACGTGCGTTTTAGAAAGTTCCAGAATTTTATCTATGAACAAAAACGGTTGTCTGTGCGGCAAAATGTCCATGATCTGAACCACATCATACAATGGTTTAACCGAAGGATCGTACACCTTCTGAACTTTTTTGTTTTTTTCTTTCTTTATAGCAGCCTTTATCTTTTTCGCAAAAGCAATATTTGCTGCATGCCCAGGCCTTGCTGCCATAATATGGCCCTTAATATGCATTCCCACCAATGCAAGATCACCAATCATATCTAACAATTTGTGTCTGGCAGGCTCGTTCTGATAACGCAGCTCCATATTATTCAGGATACCCTGTGGTGCTACTTCTATTTTTTCCCTGTTAAATATTTTTGCCAGGTGGTCTAGTTCATCACGGGTTACTTCCTTATCAACAATAACAATGGCATTGTTCAGGTCGCCTCCCTTAATCAGGTTGTTCTGCAGCTGGTACTCTAACTCATGCAGGAAACAGAAGGTACGGCATGAAGCAATCTCATCCTTAAATTCCGCAATGCTGGAAATTACGGCATGCTGACTCCCCAAAACTGGCGAATTATAGTCGATCATGCAGGTAAACCTGTAATCTTCCAGTGGCATGGCCACAATCTCCACTTTCCGTTCTGCTTCTGTATAAATGATGTTGTGAGGAATCTGGAAATATTCACGGTCTATTGACTGCTCTTGCACACCCACACTTTCCAATGCATTCAAAAACTGAATAGCACTGCCATCCATGATCGGTGTTTCAGGCCCATCCAGTTTCATCAGTACGTTATCAAGGTCCATTCCAACCAGGGAAGCCATCACATGTTCTACCGTACTTATGCTGGCACCATTTTGTGTAATTGTGGTACCTCTTGCAGTATCAGTTACATTATCACAATCTGCATCAACAATTGGCTCACCAGGTAAATCAATCCGCTGAAATTTAAAGCCGTGGTTTTCCGGAGCGGGACAAAAGGTAAGGGTAACATTTGCTCCTGTGTGTAAACCTACTCCCTGTACAGAAACTTCGGTCTTAATGGTTTTTTGTTTAACGTTCATTATTGTTGTGTGTGGTACTAACTATGCTGTCACTAGTATCCCTTTTTAACAGGTCTTCTAATTTTCTAATTCGTTTTTCTATTTCTGGTAAATGCTTAAATAGTACAGAAGCACGCATCCAGTCTCTCAGCGGCTGCGCCGGAGAGCCGTGCCATTGTTTATTTTCTTCAGCAGTACTGAAGTTTACACCTGCCTGTGCACCGATCTGTGTACCATCTGCCAGAGATAAATGTCCGGCAATACCCACCTGGCCCCCGATAACAGATTTTCTTCCAATCTTACTGCTGCCAGAAATTCCTGCCTGTGCGGCAACAACTGTGTTTTCTCCAATCTCTACATTATGCGCAACCTGAATCAGGTTATCTAGCTTCACGCCCTTTCTGATAAAGGTAGAGCCCATTGTAGCCCGGTCAATCGAAGTATTGGCACCAATCTCTACATCGTCCTCAATTACAACATTACCAATCTGGGCAATTTTGCTGTATTTACCATCAGGCTGTGGCGCAAAACCAAAGCCATCACTGCCTATCACACTGTTAGAATGAATAATTACCCTGCTGCCGATAACCATACGGTTATAGATTTTTACCCCGGCATAAAACGTATTATCCTGCCCAACGGTAGTATCTGAACCAATAAAAACCTGTGGGTAGATTTTGGTATTATCGCCGATCACAACATTTTCAGAGATATAAGCAAAAGCGCCGATAAAGACGTTTTTTCCAATGGTTACTGAAGGATGGATAAAGGAAGGCTGCTCGATGCCAGTTTTCTGCGACGATTCGTTCATTACCTCATTATACTTCTCCAGCAATACAGAAAATGCACTATAGGGGTCCTGCACCTTCACTAATGTGCAGGTGACCGGCTGGGAAGGAGAAAAATCAGATCCAACAATTACTACTGAAGCATTTGTTGTATATATATATTGCTCGTACTTTCGGTTTGATAGAAAACATAAGGCGCCTTTTTTACCCTCTTCTATTTTTGATAGTTCTGAAACTGTAACATTTTCATCACCTTCAACCGTCCCGCTTAAAAATTCGCTTATCTGCTTGGCAGTAAATTGCATTCCACAAAGTTAAATGTTAAATTGATATGAACAAATAGTCAATACTAGCTAATTTGGATACCAGTAAATAATCGGAGACTAAAAACGGGATAATAATCCAAATATTATGTTAAAAAATGCTAAATTATACGTGGATAGCATAAAATATGCTTCCTGACGGTCTTATCCAGCGATTCCAGGTTTGAAAGGTCAGACGCTTTGGCAATATCAATTGTTTCATTATTCTTCATTAATATATTGATCGTACTGTTTCCACCGCCAGTATTATAAGCACGATTGCTTATTTTATCAGTAAAAACAAAATATGAAACCTCGTTTTTATCAATATCTAGGCTCAGCATCGCATTTTGTTTTAACCTTTCTACCCTTGATTGATCGGGAAGTTCGTTACTGATTTCAGTTTTGTACAGGTTACGGTCTACCAGCATTGCGCATAAGAGCGACAAGATACGGTCGTTACTTGCACGCCAGGCTTTAACTGACGCAAAAATATCCTGATCATCCAGCCTGGAAAACTGTATCAGATGCAGATCTGACGCAAAGAAATCTTCTTTAGTCAATTCATTTTTCAAAAAATGCTGTAAGGCAGGGGTGGCAAATAGTTCAACTCCGCCGGCAGACAGTTCTTTAGCGCGTTTTAAGATTTTTACCAGCAGCTGCTCCCCGGCAATAACGGTTTTATGAAGATAAACCTGCCAATACATCAGTCTTCTGGCAATAAGAAACTTTTCTATGGAATAGATCCCCTTCTCTTCAATCACCAGCTGGTCATCAGCAATGTTGAACATCTTAATAATCCGGTCAAAACTGATTACCCCTTCACTCACACCGGTAAAAAAACTATCCCGGTTCAGGTAATCCATCCTGTCGAGGTCAAGCTGGCTCGAGATCAGCTGGTGTAAAAACTTTTTCGGGTATCTCCCTGTAAATACATCTATAGCCATGCTAAGCTGCCCGTGGAACTGCTCGTTCAGACGTTCCATCATCAGCATAGATATATCTTCATGCTGAATGCCCGCTACCAGCGAATGTTCCAGGGCATGTGAAAAGGGACCGTGGCCAATATCATGCAGCAGGATGGCTATGGTAGCGGCCTGTTCCTCATCCGGACTGATGTCATGCCCTTTACTTCTCAGTATCTCGATTGCCAGGCTCATCAGGTGCATGGCACCCAAAGCATGATGAAAACGGGTATGCAGGGCACCCGGATAAACGAGATGCGTCATCCCCAATTGCTTGATGTACCGCAGCCGCTGAAAGAAAGGATGCGAGATCAAATCAAAGATCAGTGCAGAGGGTATATTGATGAAACCATATACCGGGTCATTTATTATTTTCTTTTTGTTCAATAGCTGACAAATAAATTATACGGTACAAAAATTGCTATTTTTATCCGTACTATCAGAAAGGGAGAACCCTTTTTGAGTAATTATTTACAACAAATAAATATAATAATGCAGGAAACCAAGATTCTATGGGCCGATGATGAGATCAACTTATTAAAACCACATATATTATTGCTGAACGAAAAAGGATATCATGTAACCACATTTACCAATGGAAATGACGCGCTGGAGGCTTTTGGCAAGGAACATTTCGACCTGGTGTTCCTTGACGAGAATATGCCTGGTATGAGCGGCCTGGAAACTTTATCTGCAATAAAAAATATAAAGAGTGACATCCCTGTAGTTCTGATCACAAAAAGTGAAGAAGAAAACCTCATGGAAGATGCCATCGGATCTAAGATTGATGATTATCTGATTAAACCTGTTAACCCTAAACAGGTGCTGCTTACCATCAAAAAAATCATAGACAATAAAAGGCTTGTGAATGAGAAAACCTCTATGGCCTATCAGCAGGATTTCAGGCGCCTTGGCATGACGCTGAATGATAAACTGAATTACGAGGAATGGATCGAGGTATATAAAAAATTGGTATTCTGGGAACTGGAACTGGAAAAGCTCGATGACCCACAAATGCATGAGATTTTAACCATGCAAAAATCTGAAGCCAATACCCAGTTTTCTAAATTTATAGAAGACAATTACCTGGGCTGGGTTAATGGTAAGGAAAAAGCGCCTTTATTATCTAATGAGCTGCTGAAAAAGAAAGCCTTTCCGCTGATCAACTCTACTACCCCCGTGTTTTTTATCCTTATTGATAACTTACGGTATGACCAATGGAAGATTATCAACCCGCTGATTACCGAACATTTCAGGCTGGATGAGGAAGATACCTATTCAAGTATATTGCCAACAGCAACGCAATATGCAAGAAACTCCATATTTTCTGGACTGATGCCGCTTGAAATGGAAAAACGTTTTCCGTCTTTATGGCAAAACGACGATGATGAGGGCGGGAAAAACATGCATGAAGAAGCATTTCTGGCAGATCAGATTAAACGCAGTGTACGCAAGGACTGCAAATTCAGTTACCATAAGATTCTGACCTACGATGATGGAAAGGCATTAAACGAACAGATGAACAATCTGATGCAAAACGAATTTAATGCCATTGTTTACAATTTTGTAGATATGCTTTCGCATGCACGTACCGATATGGCCATGATCCGTGAGCTGGCAAATGATGATGCTGCATACCGCTCCCTCACCTTGTCATGGTTTGAACATTCTCCCCTGCTTGAGTTATTAAAGAAACTGGCCCAGAAACAGGTGAAAGTTATTATTACTACAGATCACGGAACCATCAGGGTAAAGCACCCCAGTAAGGTTATCGGAGATAGGAATACCAATACAAACCTCCGCTACAAACAGGGACGAAACTTAAATTATAATGCTAAAGAAGTTTTCCTGATTAAAAATCCACATGAGGCACAGCTTCCTAAAATCAATATCAGTTCAAACTATATTTTTGCAAAAGAAGACCGCTATTTTGTATATCAGAATAACTATAACCAGTTTGTAAACTATTATAATGAAACCTTCCAGCATGGCGGTATCTCATTAGAAGAGATGATTATTCCGGTGGCAACCTATAGTTCGAGATAGAATTTAACATGACTTTAGAAATTAATACCCTTGATGAATTGAGCAGTGCCGCCAGGGCATTGCTTGATTTTGCCGCTGAAGAGCAGATCTTTATTTTTGAAGGAGAAATGGGTGCTGGCAAAACCACTTTTATTAAAGTGCTCTGTGAAGAGTTAGGCGTAAACGAAACCGTAAGCAGCCCCACCTTCTCTATAGTAAATGAATATGAAGGCAGCAGCGGCATCATATACCATTTTGACTTTTACAGGATTAAAAACCTGCAGGAGGCCTATGATATAGGTTATGAGGAATACTTTTATTCAGGAAATAAGTGTTTAATAGAATGGCCGGAGCGGATTGCAGAACTGCTGCCAGACCAGTATATCAAGGTTTCTATCAATGCCCAATCTGCCAGCCACAGAACGTTTACCTTTGCAAAGTTTACTCAGTAATGCTTGGATTTATCTTATTTTTCTTAATTTCATTTAAAAATCTCTAGACAAATGGCTACAGGATTCCGGGACGAAATGGCCTCAATTGCTCAGAAAGGGTTGCTACAGCCTAAAGAGACACTGTCTGAACTTAAACAGAAAAGTAACAGCCTCTATATTGGCATTCCTAAAGAGATTTCTTTTCAGGAGAACAGAATTGCACTTACCCCCCTCTCCGTGGCCCTGTTGGTAAACAATGGCCATAAAGTTTTGCTGGAAAGCGGAGCCGGAACCGGGGCCAATTTTTCAGACAATGATTATAGCGAACAGGGTGCAATTATAACTTTCAATAAGAAGGATGTATTTGATGCTGATATTATTGTAAAAATAGCTCCTCCCACGCTGGATGAGATAGAAATGATGCACAAGGGTCAGACGCTGATTTCGGCCCTGCAGATGGGTGCCCTGAAAGAAAGTTATCTGAAGGCACTTCTGGATAAAAAGATCAATGCCCTCTGCTTTGAACACCTCCGTGATGAAGGAAATATACTCAGTGTAGTGCGTGCCATGAGCGAGATTGTAGGCGCTACCTCTATCTTTATCGCCGCAGAATATCTTAGCAGCGTTACGGGTGGAAAAGGCTTAATGCTGGGTGGATTTACAGGTGTGCCTCCCACAGAAATCGTTATCCTGGGTGCAGGTACAGTTGGTGAATATGCTGCCAGAACAGCACTTTCCCTGGGTGCCGAGGTGAAAGTATTTGACAGTTCCATATATCGGCTCAGAAGACTGCAGAATAATCTTGGAAGCCGGGTTTTTACCTCGGTAATGCAGCCTATAGTATTAGGCAAGGCTGTAACCACCTGTGATGTGGTGATTGGCGCCATCCGCGCTACCAATGGCAGAAGCCCCTGTGTGGTTATGGAAGAAACGGTAAGCCGTATGAAACCAGACTCTGTGGTGATTGATGTAAGTATTGACCAGGGCGGCTGTTTTGAAACCTCTGAAGTAACTAACCATAAAGACCCTGTATTTAGAAAGCACGACGTAATCCATTATTGTGTTCCCAATATAGCATCTAGGGTGCCCCGTACAGCTTCTTATGCGTTAACCAATATCTTTACCCCTATACTGGTAGATATAGGTGATATGGGGGGACTGATGAGCGTAGTATGGAGTAAACCTGGTATCCGTGAAGCTTTATATATTTATCAGGGCCACCTCACCAGCAAAGCACTGTCTAATATGTTTAACCTGCCTTATAAAGATATAGAATTACTTGTAGCCGCTAATCAGTAAGGGCAGGTATCTGCCTTTTCCAGATAAACTGCAGATAGACCAAAGCGAACAACGTTATCCCTGTACAGATAAAGAAAGTAAGGGGTATAGCAGATATGTCATCTACAAAAAGCCATCCGGCAAGTAAGGCACCGAAACCAATACCTGCTTCAAGGGCAATGTACATAGTGGCCATTGCTTTTCCCCTGTGCTGCGGATCACTTAAATCTATCGTCCATGCGTTTGCTGCCGGTGAAAGCATGCCCGTAGCTATTCCATACAGTACCGAAGCCCCCATCAGTACCACTGAAGAATTTGCCAGTCCTATCATGAACAGGGCTGAAGCCAGCAATACCAATGATATTTTTATAATCAGCACTCTTCCATATTTATCTGAAGCTTTACCAGCAACAAACCTGATAACCAACGAGGCTATGGTAAAGATCATAAAAAACAGCCCTTTATTGGAAGTGCCCAAATGCTTGCTCCAATCGCCGATTACTGTTAAGATAGCCCCATAACTCACATAACTGAGCAGTGTGATCAAGGCCGCGGGAATTACCCGCTGCTCAATAATATCTTTCCTGGCAATTTTAAGATGGGAAAATTTGAACTTCTTTTTATCCGCCAGTGTTTCTTTCATATTAGCCAGGATACCAATAGACAGTAATGCAAATAAGGAAGAACAGTAAAACAGGATATTGATGGAGAAATGATCTGTAATTGCACTGCCTATTGCAGGGCCAATAGCCATACCTGTGCTAAAACACAAGCCATGTACCCCCATTGCTTCTCCCCAGCGGTTAACTGGTACCAGATCGGCAACATATGCTGCGGTGGCTGTAGGTTTAAATCCGGTAGAGAAACCATGTATCAGCCTGAGGAATAAAAATCCAGCTATGGTTGTAAGAACAGGGTATAGAAAGCCACATACAAAACATACTAATGAACCTACTGCCATGATGGGCACACGCCCTATAGTATCGGTAAGCTTACCACTAAAGGGTCTGGAAAGGCCGGCGGTAAGTGTAAATAAGGCAATAATTAATCCCTTATACGATGCCCCGCCCATAGCACTGAGATAAGCAGGAAGCTCTGGTATCAACATATTAAAACTTGCCGAGAACAGAAAAGAGCTTAAACAAACAAGGCCAAACTGCAGGGTATAAATCGATTCAGTGTTTTTCTGCATAAGCTGGCAAAAGTAAAGATTAATGCTGCATATCTAAGCTAAAAGTTGTCATGGATATAAATCATCATCTTTGCCATTTCTTCCTTAACCCTCGCCAAAGGTGTTATAAAATTATTATTCATGAAGGAGAATGAAAATACACGTCCCTTTTTAGTGCTGATATAACCGCTTTGGTTGTAATTATTGGAGAAAGTACCAGTCTTTGCAAAAATATACGGGTGTTCATTTTTAGGATATGCATTTTTAAGTGTACCGGTTTTACCTGCAGCAGGAAGTAAACTGAATAACTTTTTACGGTTATTTATTTCTTTATCAATGAGCTGTAAAATGGTGATCATATCTCTGGGACTGAAAAGGTTCATTCTCGACATTCCCGATCCATCTACCCATCGCGGATAATCTGGCAGTGATTTCAGCTCGTTCTGCAAGATGTATTTGATGGTACCTGCACTGTTCAATTTAAGATTGAGCCTGTCGGCATAAACCAACAGCAGCTGCTCTGCAATAAAATTATCACTCGTAAGGAGCATTTCCCGATAGGCATCTTCAGTAGCTATATTATAGATGACTTTGGCATCAGGCGGCATCTCCATCTCAACAAATTGCACATTACGCTTCAGGCTGTCTGTCAAAAGCCCCAGTGTGGTGGTCAGGCTGGTGCGGTAGGGAATCTGCTGTGAAAATTCCGAAGGTATCTTAACCGCCGGATAGGTAAATACATTCTCTTCTGTTTTTCTATCTGCTGTAAAGGCATTCACCTGCAATGAACTGTCTTTAGTAAGGCAATCAGCAAAGAAAGCGGGATTAATATTTACGCGGTTTGCTGCTGTGTATATCGTGGCCAGATTTCCATATAGGGGTAATTCACTGATTTCGGTCTGTGAGGGATCACTGTAATCGTCCCAGGCCCAACCCATGCCATAAGCAGTTCCCGTGTAGCGGCCTGCAGCAAAGAACAATTTCCTGCTACTTGATTTAAGAAAGTTGAACGCATTGATGCCTTTCAGGCGTGCTTCCAGAAAAGAAGGGTCTCCCGTACCCCAGAAAATAAGTGAATCGCCTTTCTCTATATAGCGCAAGGCAGGTATAGAATCCTTCAGCACCCTTAATCCTGCATAGAAAGTATATAATTTCGTGTTTGATGCAGGAATAAAGTATTTATTGGCCTCCCGTTCATAAATCATTTCTCCTTTATCAAGATCAGACAGGGCAAAACCTACCAGGTGATCGTTCAGCACAGCTGATTCCTTAAATAATTTATTAACTTTTTTTGAAATCTGCTTATTTGCTGAACATGACCCAAACATAAAGACACAAAGGGCTGCTAAAACGTACAAACAGCTTTTAAAATCGCTTTGAAATGTATTCATCTGGTTTTTGTGCTAAGGATAGAGTCTAAAATACAGAATTTCTGAGATAAAAAAGAGGTAAATAATATAGTCTGGGTGGTAAAGACTGTAACTTTCCGATGATGCTGTTCTCTAATATTTTAGACAATCAATACATTTGCTCATCAAACATAAACCCTATTCCATAAATTAAAATTCAATGAATACCAAAACTAAGCTCCTGGCAGTGGCCGGAATGTGCTTTTTATGTGCTTTCAGCAATGAATTGTATGCACAAAAAAAATCTAAGAAAGATACTCCCAAAACCGGGGCAGCAGCACCTGCAGCACCACCGGTAAAAAAAGAAGGAATTAAGCCTTTCAGTGAAATTATTACCGCAAAAGCCAGAAAGAAAGACGGGCTGTTTAAAACTTATAGATTAGACGATAAATGGTATTTTGAAATCCCCGATACCTTGCTTAACCGTGAAATGCTGGTTGTATCTCGTTTATTAAAAGTACCATCTGGCGTATCTGTAGGTAACCAGCAGTATGGCGGGGAAGAATTAAATGAGCAGGTTTGGCAGTGGGAACGCCGCGGAAAACAGGTATTTATCCGTGTGCCGAGTTACTCTGTGAAAGCTGACAGTACATCTGACATGTATCAGTCTGTAAAAAATTCTAACCTCTCTACTATTCTTGCCAGTTTCGACATTAAATCTTATAATAAAGATACAAGTGGTGTGGTGATAGATGTAACGGATTTTTACAATGGCGACCTGATGGCCATCAGCGCCACAGACGCATTAAGGAAAGCGTATAAAACCACCGCTTTAGATCCCTCACGCTCTTACATTGATACGGTTAAAACTTTTCCGCTGAATATTGAGGTAGTGACCAGTAAAACCTATCGTACCATGGAATCTCCCATAGATAACAGCATTGGTGCGGTTACCTATGAGTTTAATACTTCCATGTTGCTGTTGCCCAAAACCCCGGTTAAACCACGGTTAACGGATGCAAGGATTGGGTATTTTGGCCAGAGCCAGACAGACTATGGTACAGATGCACAGAAAGCAGAACGTACAGCATATATCCACAGATGGAACCTGGTACCTAAAGACACTGCAGCCTATATGCGCGGTGAATTAGTAGAGCCGGTAAAACCGATAGTGATATACATTGACCCTGCAACACCAAAAAAATGGGTGCCGTATTTAATCCAGGGTATTAACGACTGGCAGGTTGCTTTCCAGGAGGCAGGTTTTAAAAATGCCATTATCGGTAAACCAGCACCAACTTTTAAGGAAGACCCGGATTTCAGCGTAGATGATTCGCGTTATTCTGTTGTTCGTTATTTCGCTTCCAATATTGCAAATGCTTATGGTCCCCATGTATCTGACCCACGCAGCGGACAGATTATGGAAACCCATATTGGCTGGTACCACAATGTAATGAACCTGTTGAGAAACTGGTACCTGGTACAAACGGCAGCCATTAACCCGGCAGCCAGAAAAGCGAAATTTGACGACCAGCAAATGGGAGAACTGATTCGTTTTGTATCATCTCATGAAATTGGACATACCCTGGGCCTGCCACATAACTTTGGTTCCAGCTATGCCTATCCGGTAGATTCATTGCGTTCTAAAAAATTTACGGATGCACACGGAACTGCCCCATCGATTATGGACTATGCACGTTTCAATTATATTGCACAGCCTGGTGACGGGGTGACCAAATTACACCCATCTATCGGTGAATATGATAAATGGTCGGTTAAATGGGGTTATACCTGGTTTCCGGGTAATCTGACTGCAGCACAGGAAAGAGCTAAATTAGATCAGTGGACCATCGCCAAAGCTGGCAATCCATTATACTTCTACGGCCGTCAGGGTACCAGCCTCGATCCGAGGTTGCAAAGTGAGGATCTGGGAGACAATGCGATGAAAGCAAGTGCTTATGGAATTGCCAATTTAAAGCGCATTTTACCAAACGTAGAAAAATGGACCTATGAAAAAGGAAAAGATTACAGTGACCTTAAGGAAATTTATGGCGAAGTTGTAGGTCAGTTTAGCCGTTATATGGGCCATGTAAGTGCCAATGTAGCCGGAATGAGCGAAAATTTCAAAACCTATGATCAGAAAGGTGCGGTTTATACTTACTTGCCTAAAGCCAAACAAAGGGAAGCTATTGCTTTCTTTAACGCGCAATTATTTACTACCCCAACCTGGTTAATCAATAATGCAGAACTGGCCAAATTTGATAATGGAACCTTGTTAAACGGCATCAAAAATGTACAGACACGTACGTTAGATAACCTTCTTAACCCGGCCAGAATTGCAAGGTTACTGGATAATGAAGCTAAAAATGGTACAGCTATCGCCTATACTTTACCGGAAATGTTCAGAGACCTCCATGCAGGTATATTCAGTGCTGCAAGACCAGATGCGTTTAAACGTAACCTGCAGCGTTCTTATGTAGAGAAACTGGAAGGATTAATGACAAAGGATCAGGGACTGCCACCAGGTGCACCATTAGAATTGTTCGCCAATTTTGGTATGACTCCTGTTAATGTATCTCTTTCAGACATCAGGCCATTGGTAAGGGTTGAGCTTAAATCTCTTTTGGCTATTGCTAAAGCCAGAGCGGTTGCCGGCGACGTAAATACCAAAGCACATTATGATGATTTAGCAGTCAGGATCAATGATATCCTAAACCCTAAAAAATAAGTTAACAGCTTAATTATATTTAAGCCCTTCAAGTGTATTACAGTAATATTGTAATACACTTGAAGGGCTTTTTAATGATGTTAAATGTAGCCCACTACTTAATCTTTTATCTGATTTGCTTATGATTAACCCCTAAAGGCTAATATATTTGCAAAAATATGTGCCGCTTAACTATGAAATTACTTACCCCCTTTTTTTTGCTGACTGCCCTAGGCCTTTTTGTTACTGGCTGTAAGGAGAAACCTGTGAAAACAGCAGTAAAGCAAAAAGCACCGCAAATAGAAAAGCAAGATCTGGTTAGCATACGGGGCATCAGATACACGGAAGTAAAGCGCCGTTTTAGCAATGGGCTATCCTTTGATACCACAGGTTTTCAGCAGAAACCCAGCTGGATTATTCAATTCAGTTCAGATGATACGGTAAAGGCTTTTGATCCGGTACAAAAAATAATGCAGCCTTTTTATCTGATCCATGACCGTAACTCTATCTTTAATTTTGCGAAGGAATGGTTCCGTTTTAAAAAGATCAGCAAAGACAGCCTGGTTTTTCAGCGTCTGCAGCTAAATGGTAAGGAAGTTGCCAATGATATCCGCTCTGATGTAAACATGACCTTTTACGCAGATACCTATATTGAAAAATTGCGGACCACTGCAGAGCAACTGCAGCGCCCCGGAAAAGCTGATACTATTTTTATCTCTAAACTGGTTAAAAAGGCTAATCTTGATCCGGGAAACAGGAACAGTGCATTCGCCGCTACTCAGATTGCACAGCTGATCCCCATAGATCGACGCATTTCTGTAGAGCAAATCAGTTCTGTTGACCGCTTAAATGGAAAAACCGAAGCCTGGGATTATCTTTATCCGCGATATCGGATCGTAATTCCGCAGTCATATAAAGAATTTGCCTATGAATTTAACCTGATGATCGACAAAAATGGAAAGATGATTTTGGGCGATTCATTCCTGGCTATACCTGAATTCAGAGAATCTCGCAGAAAAGTTTTACAAGGTATCACTGATGTTTATTTACAAAATTTATTAAAAATTAAACCCGGAACCACGCTTGGAATGCCTCATTCAAGCGAAATCACGGTAAGTGTGGTTGGGAAAAAAGACCCTAAATAAAATGCTTCTAAATTATATTCGTCAAAAAATGAAGCATTTGCAGATTATAAAAAAAATTATTCATACCTTGCAGACTTAATATTAATACATAATACAATGCAAGAAGGAACAGTAAAATTTTTTAATGTAACTAAAGGTTTCGGATTTATCGTACCAGCAAACGGCGATAGCGAAATTTTTGTACATTCAACAGGCCTTATCGATGAAATCCGTGAAAACGACAAAGTAGAATACGATGTTGAAAGCGGTAAAAAAGGTTTGAATGCGATCAATGTTAAAGTAATCTAGATTATTATAACCATAATTCGTACAAGCTTCCTGATGAGATATCAGGAAGCTTTTTTTATGCCCCTTATTTTTTAAGACCCTTAAAAAAGGCAGTTGGAAAGTATGTTCTGGTTCATGCTTTTCTTTATCTTTAGCATTATACCTGGGTGATGGACGGCAACTTTGCAATTCTAATTTCAAAAATAAATGCGTTTACGCGGAAGTTTTATCTGAATAAACTGCTGCGGGGATTAATTTATACCCTGACAGCTCTGCTGGCCATCTACCTGTTTTCCTTTGTACTGGTTTACTATTTCCAACCAGCACCCCTGCTTAAAACTATCCTGTTCTTCAGCGGCATCACTACTGTCTGCCTGCTATTCATTGTAACGGTAATCAAACCTGCAATGGCCTATTTCAGATTGAGCAGTACGATGAGCCTAGAAGAAGCAGCTGGTTTAATTGGAAGCCATTTTGCCCCGGTGAGTGATAAGCTGCTGAATACGCTGCAGTTAAAGGCACTGGCAGATCTGTCACCTGAACACAATCAATTGCTCTCTGCCGGTATAGATCAAAAAATTACGGAGTTAAAAGTCATTTCTTTCAGCACTGCAATTCGCCTGTCTGAAAACAAGAAGTACATCAAATACTTTCTGGTTCCTTTATTGCTCATTATTATGGTTGGCTTGATAGCCCCTGCCATTTTAAAAGAGGGTACCCAAAGCTATGTGCAGTATAACAAGGAAATTATTCCCCCTGCCCCATTTGATTTCGTTGTACTAAACTCAACTTTAAATACTATTCAAGGCGAAGATTTTAAACTTCAACTGCAGTTAAAGGGCGATAAGTTGCCTCAGGATATTTATATTATGGAAGGCCTGAACACTTATAAAGTGGATAAAGCCAGTATAACGCGTTTTAATTACCTGTTCAAAAATCTGCAGCATTCCATTCGCTTCCATTTTAGCGGTGGCGGCTTTCAATCTAAAACCTATCAGATAGCTGTTAAACCCCGTCCATCGGTGCTCAATATTACAGCGAAGGTGGTTTATCCTTCTTATTTAAAGAAAGCAAATGAAACTATAGAAAACGCTGGCGATTTAACCGTCCCCGAAGGTTCCACTATTGAATGGTCTGTTTTTACTGCCCACACCAGCCAATTAGTATTCAGGCTAGGCAATACCATTCATCATTTCAGTTTAAATCATAACAGGACTTCATTCCGTTCAAAAATCACTAAAAGCCAGACCTATCTGGTGTCTCCTCAAACTGCCCTTCCCGTAGATCCTGATACCGTTGGTCACCGCATAGAAATGATCAGAGATGAGTCGCCAACTATCATAATTACCGAGAAAGCAGATTCGCTCAGCAGTAAAGCAAGGTATTTCAGCGGCGAAATAGGCGATGACCACGGCTTCAGCTCACTGCACTTCGTTTACCAGATTAAAGGTCAGGTAACAAGAAAATTAGCCATCTCTATTCCTATAAAAAAAGCCTCATTACATAGCAGCTTCTTTTTCTTCTGGAATTTAAAAGAATTGCCTGTTAAGCCTGGCGAAACTGTAGAGTACTATCTTGAAGTAGCAGATAATGATGGTGTGAACGGGCCAAAATTTACTAGAAGTCCAGTCAAAACCCTGCAGTCTCCAAGCGTGGCACAACTCAATTCACAGTTAAGCACAGAAAGCAATGCATTAAAGAATAAAATGGCTGCTGCAATCAAGCTGGCCTCCCAGGCAGAGAAGGAAAGCAAAAAGCTGAGGGAGAATTTTCTTGATAAAAAGAGCTTGTCATTTGAAGATAAAAAAGAGATCAACCTGCTTTTGGACAAGCAAAAAAAACTACAGGAGGCGGTTGAGAAGATTCAATCCTCAAAAGAGAAACAAACCCTCAACCAAACTGAAAACGATGTTCTGAAAGAAGAATTAATAGATAAACAGAAAAAAATAGATGATCTGTTTAACCAGGTCTCAGATCCCAAAACGAAGGAGCTGCTGCAAAAACTGCAGTCCTTAACCAATCAGAATGATAAAAATCAGGTTCAGGAAACACTCTCCAGGATGTCTTTAGACAACAAATCTTTGAAGAACGAGCTTGACAGGATTCTGGAATTATATAAGCAGCTGGAATTTGAGCAGAACCTGAAAAATCAGATCAATGTATTAAAAAACCTTGCAGCAGCACAGCAGAAAATAAGTAATCAGTCTGCCTCAAAAAAAATACCATTGGCAGACCTGAGCAAACAGCAGGAAATCCAGAATGCTGCTTTCCGTACTTTGGCCGATGAACTAAAAAAACTTGCTGCAAAGAATCAGGATTTAGACCGCCCTAACTCCTTTAGCCTGCCCGAAAAGGAATTGCAATCTTTGCAGCAACAACAGCAACAAAGCCTGGACGAGCTCTCTAAAAATCAGCTGAAGAAAGCTGCAGAAACCCAGGAGAAAACCGCGAAGGAAATGCAGCAGATGGCAGAAAACATGGAACATGAAGGTGCAGAATCTGCCGAAACAGAGAGTAATCTCAATAGCGCTGAACTGCGAAAACTGCTGCAGAATTTATTAGTGACTTCTTTTGAGCAGGAAAAACTGATGCTTAGCCTCCGGAAAATGTCAGTAAACGATCCTCAATACAACAGCCAGGTAAAGGAGCAAAAACAAATCAGAGATAATATGAATACTATTGCTGATACCCTGCGTTCCCTGAGTAAGAGAATCCCGCAAATAGAGAGTACAGTTACCGAAGAGATGAAGCAGATAAATTTCAATATTGAACAAAGCCTGGAATATCTGGCAGATAAACGAAAATCTGAAGCCGGCAAAAATCAGCAATATACCATGTCGTCGATCAATAACCTGGCGCTAATGCTCAATGAAGTTATGAGCCAGCTGGAGAAGAACAAAAAAAATCAGAAAGCCGGGGGAAAGGGAAAAAGTAAGGGTTCTATGCAACAGCTGCAGCAAATGCAGCAGCAATTGAATCAAAAAATGGAAAAAGCACGGCAGGAATTACAGCAACAGGGCAAACAAGGATCAGTGCCTAAAGGAACCATGACTGAAGAATTTGCGAAGATGGCACAGCAGCAGCAAATGATCAGAGAAGCACTCCAGAAGATCAATCAGGAAGAAAACAAAGATGGTAAGAATAGTAAAGGCGATTTAAATCAGCTGATCAGAGATATGAAGACTACAGAATATGATCTGGTAAGCAAGAAAATTGAATTGGAAACTCTGCAGCGGCAGCAGAGAATGATGACCAAAATGCTGGAAGCCGAAAAAGCCATGAAAGAGCAGGGAGAAGAACAACAGAGAGAAAGTAAAGCCGGAAAAGCCCTGCCTCCTTCCTTCCAGAAGGAATTTTTACAATTCAAAAAGCAGCAGCAATCTGAACAGGAAATGACTGAGAAATTATCACCTGCCATGAATTACTATTACAAAAATAAAATTACTGAGTATTTTAAATTGCTAAATTTGCGCCCGTAAAATGTATTTTTCATGGCCAAGCCCCCTATTAATTTTTTCATAGAAGATATCAAGTTCAGCTTGAAAAATAAAACGCTGATCAGAAACTGGATTAAAGATACAATCGCTGCTGAGGGATACGCCCTGGATGAGCTAAGCTTTATATTGTGTTCTGACGAGTATTTACACGTTATAAACAAACAATACCTTGATCACGATACTTATACTGATGTAATAACTTTTGATAACGGAGAGGAGCTTAAAACGATTTTAGGTGATATCTTCATCAGTATTGACCGCGTACAGGAAAATGCTAGTCAGTTTAATAGCACCCTGCAGCACGAGCTATTGCGTGTTATGATTCATGGTACTTTACATTTATTGGGTTACAAAGATAAAAGCAAAGCGGCAAAGACGCTGATGACAAAAAAAGAAGATTTCTATCTTGCTATACTTGAAAACACAACCGTTTAGATATACAAAGCACTGAAAAACAGCCTATTGATATATCACCCGCACATGTTTAATAACGCTCATCGAATTCAATCAGCCTCCGTCACCGGATATTCCTTTCTTTTTTTCTTCAACCTCTAATGCTTTATGGAATAGTATTGGATTAATAACGAATGCTATTAAACCCTCATAAATACTCACTTAAATCCGAGTACAACCCAGCATATACAATCTCTGGACAAGCAGTTATTAAGGAGTTAACACGGTAAAACACCTTGTTAACTCCTTAATAACTGCTTGTCAACTCCTTGTTGACTCCTTGTATAGTAGAGGTTTTACTTAGGTTGGAGTGAGTTTTATCTTGGCTTCATTCGGAGCAGAATATAACCTGTATTAAACTAGTATTACATGACAAATTTAGCGGCCATTATAGCCGGTTACAGGTAGCAACTTATCAGGTAAACTTTACAGAAATCCAAACGGTAATCAGAAATATCACCAGGTTTTTTAAATAAAGGCTTTGAAATAAAGGATCCTCTTCCAAATTTACTCTTTGGAGAGGATAAAATTTAGTTTTAGTTTTTAAAATGAAATTGGCCTGACCCCAGTATTGCGATGATGTTTCATTTCCAGATATGATACCGGTAAATATTGCTTACTTTTGCAGGTAATTTCTTATCTCATAATTCGTTAAAAAAATACTTTGAGCACATTAATTGCAGCAGAAAACTTAGGCCATGCCTACCATGATGAATGGTTATTTAAAAATCTAACTTTAGGCATCCAGACCGGACAGCGCGTAGCGTTAGTTGGTATTAATGGAGCGGGTAAAAGTACTTTATTAAAATTACTTGCCGAGCGCTTTAATCCGCTGGAAGGAAAGATCGTCAAAAACAAATCCGTTAAAATCGGATTTCTGGATCAGGAACCATCTTTTCCAGAAGGGTATTCAATTAGTGATTTTATCTTTTCTATGGATAATAAACAACAGCAATTGATTAAGGAATACGAAGAATTAATTGAAGATCCTAATCCTGATGAGAAGGTTTTAAATCGTTTATATGAAGAATTAAGCGAGCACAATGCCTGGGAATATGAACATGAAATAAAAACTATTTTGAGCAGAATGGGCATTAACCATTTGCAGCAAAAAATAGATACCCTGTCTGGTGGACAAAAAAAGCGTTTAGCTCTTGCCAAATTATTGATTGAAGATCCGGAGATTTATGTATTAGATGAGCCTACCAATCATTTGGATATTGACACAATTGAATGGCTCGAAAAACTACTTACCTCTGGAAATAAAACCATTTTACTGGTAACGCATGATAGATACTTCCTGGATAACGTATGTAATACTATAGTAGAGTTAGACCGTGGTAAGATCTACACCTACAATGGTAAGTACGCCTATTTCCTGGAGAAAAAATCTGAGCGTGAAGCTTCAGATGAAAGCTCGTTCCAAAAAAATAAGAATTTATTGAAGAAAGAACTGGAATGGATGCGTCGTATGCCTCAGGCAAGGGGTACTAAATCTCAAGCCAGAATCGATGCCTTTTATGATCTGGATGCTAAGACAAAACAGCGCTCAGATAATAAAACAGTGACGCTGAATGTTAAGATGTCTCGTCAGGGAAATAAGATCTTAGAACTAGACCATATCGGCCAGGCCTTTGGAGAGAAAAAGATTATCAATGATTTCAATTACACTTTTAAACGTGCTGACCGTATTGGTTTAGCCGGGAAAAATGGAACAGGTAAATCAACATTATTGAATATCATTACGGGATATCTTAAACCAGAAAAAGGTATTGTAAGTACAGGTGATACTACAGTTTATGGGTACTATAAACAAGGTGGTTTAGCTTTCAATGAAAAAGAACGTGTTATTGATATTGTTACTGCTGACGCTGAATATATCAAAATGGCCGATGGTCAGACTATCTCTGCGTCGCAGTTATTAACCTTATTCCTCTTCCCTCCCAAGAAGCAACACGGCATGGTAGAGAAATTAAGTGGAGGCGAAAAAAAGCGTTTGCACTTGATGAAGGTTCTCATGGCCAACCCTAATTTCCTAATTTTGGATGAGCCAACTAATGACCTTGACATTGATACCTTAAACGTATTGGAAGAGTTTCTTGAAAACTTCCCAGGTGTATTGATCCTTGTTTCTCACGATAGGTATCTTTTAGATAAAATGAGTGAGCAGCTGTTTATTATGGAAGGAAATGGTGAAGTAAATATTTATAATGGTAATTACTCTGAATATCGTAATAGCCTTGAAATACCTAAAGAAAAGGTTGAAGTTAAACCGGCAAAAGCAGAACCCGTAGAAGCCACCCCCATTGCTAAATTAAGCTATAAAGAACAAAAGGAGCTTGATGTTACTGAAAGTAAGATTGCCTTACTTGAAGCTGATATTGAAAAATTGAGTAATTCTTTGTTAGAGATTGATAGCGCAGATTATATGCAGATTCAGGAAGTAAGTAAAGAGATTGAAAAATTAAACAAAGATTTAGAACTGACGCTTGAACGATATATTGAGCTTTCAGAGCGTAATGCTTAATTTGGTAATCGAAGCTTTCTAATGGATTTAACATGACATACAGTCCGCTGATAGTATAGAAAAAATAAACGTTCCACGTGAAACCCTATTATCCTTAAAAGGGAAAATACGACACTGTTTCACGTGGAACATTAATAAGAAATAAGATGTTTAAAGAGTATGATGTAATTGTGGTAGGTGCTGGACACGCCGGTTGCGAGGCAGCGGCGGCGGCAGCAAATATGGGATCATCTGTATTATTGGTTACCATGAATATGGAGACTATAGCACAGATGAGCTGTAACCCGGCAATGGGCGGAGTAGCGAAAGGACAAATTGTACGCGAGATTGATGCAATGGGTGGATACTCTGGAATAGTCAGCGATAAAACTACATTGCAGTTCCGAATGCTTAACCTTTCTAAAGGTCCCGCAATGTGGAGCCCACGAGCACAAAATGACAGAAAACGATTTGCCGAAGAATGGAGATTAGCATTAGAACGTACGCCTAATGTAGACTTCTGGCAAGACATGGTCAGCAGCCTGATCATTAAAGATAATAAAGTATGCGGGGTTAAAACTTCTATAGGCGTTGAGATCAGAAGTAAAAGTGTCGTATTAACCAATGGTACTTTCCTAAATGGTCTGATCCATATTGGAGAGAAAAAATTTGGCGGCGGCAGAACAGGTGAAAAAGCTGCCACTGGTATTACTGAACAACTGACCTCAATCGGATTTGAAGCTGGGCGAATGAAGACTGGTACCCCACCCCGTGTTGATGGAAGATCATTGAACTATTCTCTGATGGAAGAGCAATGGGGTGACGAAAATCCGGGAAGGTTTTCTTATACTGATGTGGAGAGACCGACAGAAAAAAGATGTTGCTGGATCACCTATACCAATAGCAATGTTCACGAAACGTTGAAAGAAGGATTTGAAAAATCTCCCATGTTTACTGGAAGGATCAAAGGACTTGGTCCGAGATACTGTCCCTCCATTGAAGATAAAATAAACAGATTTGCAGAAAGGGATCGTCATCAGATTTTCGTTGAACCTGAAGGCTGGAATACCTGTGAGATTTATGTGAATGGTTTTTCTACTTCTTTACCTGAAGATGTACAATACAAAGCACTGATTCAAATTCCAGGATTTGAAAATGCAAAGATGTTCAGACCAGGATATGCCATAGAATATGATTATTTTCCACCTACACAGTTAGGACTGACGTTAGAAACCAAATTAATACAGAATTTATTCTTTGCGGGCCAGATAAATGGTACAACCGGATACGAAGAGGCTGCCAGTCAGGGCTTTATTGCCGGCATTAATGCGCATCAGAAGGTTTATGGTCAGCATGAGCTGATTATGAAACGTTCTGAATCATATATCGGTGTATTAATTGATGATCTGGTGACTAAAGGTACTGAAGAACCATATCGTATGTTTACTTCACGCGCCGAGCACCGTTTGTTATTGAGACAAGATAATGCAGACATCAGGCTCTCCCCTATTGGCCATGCCTTAGGACTAATTAGTGATGAGCGTTTAGCTATCGTGGAAAAGAAAGTTAAAGATTCTGATGACATCGTAGCATTTACACGTAAGCATGGAATCGAAATGTCTGAAGCCAATCAGATGTTGCAGGATTTAAATTCTACTCCGCTTACACAAAATGTAAAATTATTTAGTGTACTGAGCAGGCCGCAGGTAAGTATAGATGACCTGAGAAAAGTGAGTAAGACTTTTGACGAACAGCTACAAGCCTATAACCAGGAAACCATTGAACAGGCAGAAATTAAAATTAAATATGAGAGCTACTTTTTGAAAGAACAGGAGATTGTGAATAAGATGCAAAAGATGGAAGACAAAGACATTAATCCTGATTTTGATTATTCTACCTTAGGCTCGCTTTCAAAAGAGGCAAGAGAAAAATTATTGAAGATTAAACCCAGAACTTTGGGTCAGGCTTCAAGAATTTCGGGGGTTTCACCTTCAGATATCTCAGTTCTAATGGTTCACATCAGCAAATAACTGTTAATCAGTAAGTTGAAAGAAATAAATAGGATTTAAAAAGTGGCTTAGTTTAAAGCCATCTAAGACACTTTTTAAATTTCTAAGACATATTCATTAAAAAGCTAAGGAAAGTTAATATAACTCATATAAATGGCCAAAAACAGCATATTAGGGATAGGAAGAAATTTAATCGTCAGTTTTTTAACAATTTCGGTATTTGCGGGCTGCGCAAGTATGGGAGCAGGTCCGCAAGGCGGCCCTAAAGACACTAAACCACCAAAGGTATTATCTATCTTTCCAAAAGATCAGACCAGGAACTTTACAGCTAAAAAAGTGGTAATTGAGTTTGATGAATATTTTAAACTGAATGACCAGGCCAAACAATTTTCAATTTCTCCGGATGTGCAGGTATTGCCTACATTAAAAGTTAAAGGCAAAACTTTAGAGATAACCTTCACTGATACCTTAGAAAAAAATACCACTTACACGCTGAACTTTGGAAAAGCAATTGCTGATGTGAATGAAGGCAACCTGCTGAAAAATTTCAGTTATGTATTTGCTACCGGCCCCGAACTTGATTCCTTAAGTATTTCTGGTAATATTAAAGATGCACTTACGGGAAAACCTTTAATTGAAGGGGTGGCTTTGGTAATTCCGCTGTCTAAAGATTCTTTATGGGCAAAAAAGAAAGCGTCTATATACAGTCTAACCGACAGTAGCGGGAATTACAAAATCAACAATCTGAGAAGCGACACCTATAAGGTCTACGCATTGAAAGAACAGAACGCAGATAAAATCTATCAGCAGAGTTCTGATGAAGTAGGTTTTGTTAAAGAACCACTGGTTTTAAAAAGGGATACACAGCAGGTAAACATGTTGGTATTTAAAGAAAATGCTACAGCCTTCAGGGTGATGGACCGGAAGCTGAATCAGGACGGGAGTATAACAATGACTTTCAATCAGCAGCTGAAAAAACCTGAACTGACTGTTATTGATCCCAAAGAAATAGACGCTGGCAAACTGATCAAGTTTAATAAAGAGAAAGACTCTGTGAAACTCTGGTTAAAAGATCTGAGCTTTGACTCTACCAAAGTAAGTATAACCGATGAAGGAAAATTACTGCAGACAGTTAAATTTACTAAAGGAAAGAAAGAGACTTTTACCAGATCTGTGGTACCTGCCGACAATCTGGAAGGGAACCTGCTCAATCCATACAAACCCTTCAAGTTAATATTTAATATCCCTGTAGAGGCTGTAGATCCTTCTAAAATTACTTTACTGGAAGACTCTGTACAAAAGACCAATTTCAGCGTAGAGAGGGACAGTGCAGACTTTCTGACGTATAATATGCGCTATCCATGGAGGCCCAAAGCGATCTATGAAATTACGTTCGGACCAGGAAGTTTTACGGCTATATTTAAAGCGCAGAATAAAGAACTGAAAAAGAAATTTGAACTGGCAAGCAGTGATGATTACGGAACACTTAAGTTAGATATTACCACTCCTGAGAAAAATAAACAATACCTTCTGGAGATCTATAATGAAGCAAAAATTACGGTCAATAACCTGGTAGTTTCTGCAGATACCAGTGTAACTTTTACAAAATACCGGGCAGGAAAGTATTTCATCAGGATTGTATATGATGACAATAAAAATGGAAAGTGGGATACCGGAAACGTGAAACTTGGTATTCAGCCAGAAAAAATATGGAATGAAACCAAGGAGCTTTCCATCAGGGCAAACTGGGACAGGGTAGAAAAAATAACCCTTCCTAAAGAGTTATAAACTAACGAAACCAGTCTGCATACATGATATAGTTATCTGGCAGCTTATTTAATAAAGCCCGTTGCTCTTCTGTAACGGGCTTTATTTTTTTTGCAGGTGTTCCGGCATAGAGAAATCCAGATTCGCAAATGGTATTTTCGAGAACAACGGAACCAGCTGCAATAATACAGTACTCGTTAACCACGGCATTGTCCATCACAATAGCACCCATCCCGATCAGTACATGATCATTAACCCTGCAGCCATGTACAATGGCATTGTGTCCTACAGATACCTTGTTACCAATAAAAGTAGCTGCTTTCTGATAAGTGGCATGTATCACCGCTCCATCCTGGATATTGGAATCATTACCGATGGTAATCGTATTTACATCTCCCCGTATCACTGCATTGAACCAGACAGAGCAATTATTACCCATTTTAACATCACCCACAATAGTGGCGTTTGGGGCAATAAAACAATTGCTGCCCCATGAAGGATTCTTATGAAGAACCGGAAGTATCACAGCCATAATATATATTAGTAAATTGTATCTGTTAATTCTTTAGCATGACCGGGATAATCTGTTGTATAGTGAAGTCCCCTACTCTCTTTTCTGGCCATCGCAGATTTTATAATGACGAATGCCACCTGGATTACATTTCTAAGTTCACATAATTTAACAGAAACCTTATTGGCTTTATAAAATGCTTCAGTTTCTTCATGCAGCAGGAAGAGACGTCTCATGGCCCTGTCTAATCGAAAATCTGAACGGACAATACCTACATAGTCACTCATCAGTTTTTGTGTCTCTCTCAGGTTATGTGTAACCAGAATATCTTCGTTAGACTGCACTACCCCATGATCATTCCAATCTGGGATATGGTCTGGAATAACACTTTTATTAAATCTTTCAACCGCATCAAGATAAATACGGTGAGCAAATACAGGAGCCTCTAATAATGAATTTGAGGCGAGACGATTTGCACCATGCAAACCAGTAGAAGAACATTCACCACAGGCATACAGGTTATTGATAGTCGACCTTCCAAAATCATCTACAAGAATTCCACCACACATGTAGTGAGCGGCCGGAGTTACGGGTATCAAATCCTTGGTCATATCAATTCCTATAGACAGACACTTCGCATAAATATTAGGAAAGTGTGCCAGAATGTCATCCTTTTTCCCATGCCTGATATCCAGATAAACAAAGTCTTCACCAGATTTTTTCATTTCAGAATCGATGGCCCTGGCTACGATATCACGTGGTGCCAGCGATCCTCTTTCGTCATATTCATACATGAATTCTTCACCATTCTTGCGTCGCAGAACGCCGCCAAAGCCGCGTACAGCTTCAGATATCAGAAAGGATGGATACTCCCCAGGGTTATATAAAGCGGTAGGATGAAACTGAATAAATTCCATATTCCTTAATTTTCCCTTTGCACGGTAAACCATTGCCATCCCATCGCCGGTAGCAATCACAGGATTTGTAGTACTTGAGTAGACATGACCGGCACCTCCGGAAGCGAGCACAGTTACCTTTGCTAGTATCTTTTCCACATCGTTAAGCTCTGTGTTAAAGGCATATATACCAAAACAGTTAATATCTTTTGATGACTTGTCAACAAACTCACCGAGGTGATGTTGGGTAATAAGCTCTAAACAGAAGTAATGTGTTAATATCTCTATGTTATCATTTTCATGAATCTGCTTGAGCAAAACGCTTTCAATTTCATAGCCGGTAACATCTTTATAGTGCAGGATACGGTGATCAGAATGCCCTCCTTCTTTAGCAAGGTCGTACAAACCCGCAGTATTCTTATCGAAGTTGATTCCGTAGTCAATGATCTCTTTGATACGCTGAGGCCCTTCCCGTACTACTATTTCCACAATTTCCGGATCACATAATCCGTCACCCGCAATTAAAGTATCATGAATATGCTTTTCAAATGAATCATCTTCATTAACAACTACAGCAACACCCCCCTGGGCATATTTTGTGTTTGATTCGTCTTCATTGGATTTAGTAACTATAAGTACTTTACCATGCTTGGCGGCCTTCAGAGCGAAGCTTAAACCCGCTATACCCGATCCTATTACTAAAAAATCTACTTTTCTCATCTAAAAATGGCAAATCCGCCGTGTTGTTAACAACGTTAGAAAAATGTTAATTACGTGTCTAAATAAATAGAGTAACTATTTAAGAATGTTTAAAGCTAAGCTAAAATGAGAATTAGACACAATCTTTTAAGTAATTTTTGAGCAACTTTGCATGAGTTATTAACTTTTTACGGAGTTACTAACTATAAACATATTCCTGCTTATAAGTTTTTTGTCTAAAAAATATCTAGTTGTTAATCAGCGTATATTTCTAATAAATAAGTGATTTATATGTTGATAAGTATAGAACAAATTATAAAAGCGAATAAAAGGAACGTAGTTACAAACATTACTAACACACTAATAAACAATAGAAGTCTATTTATATTAAATAATTATTAATTATTGAAACGTTGAAAATGGATACCTTAGAAGAATTAAACCTAAGAGGATTTGTGGAGGAAAGCATAGACCCAACACTTGATCTTTTTGCTGAAATTGAAAAGTTAAAAAAGGAAAAAAATGCAATTATATTAGCTCATTACTACCAAGAACCTGATATACAGGATGTTGCAGACTATTTAGGGGATAGTTTAGGACTTTCTCAGGAAGCAGCCAAAACTGAAGCAGATGTAATCGTATTCGCCGGAGTACATTTTATGGCAGAAACTGCTAAAATACTTTCACCAGAGAAGAAAGTATTGTTGCCAGATGTAAAAGCAGGTTGCTCATTAGCAGATAGTTGTCCGCCACATTTGTTTAAAAAATTTAAAGAGAAATACCCAGATCACCTGGTGATCACTTATGTGAACTGCACGGCAGAATTAAAGGCTATGAGTGATATAGTTTGTACTTCCACCAATGCTGTCCAGATTGTAAATAGTCTGCCAAAAGAGCAGAAGATTATTTTTGGTCCTGATAAAAACCTCGGTGCCTGGGTTGCAAAGAAAACTGGCAGAGACCTGGTATTATGGAATGGTGCATGCATGGTACATGAGATATTTTCGAGAGAAAAGATTACTAAACTGAAGGAGCGCCATCCGGAGGCTAAGTTTATTGCCCATCCTGAATGTGAAGAAGCAGTTTTACAGATGGCAGATTATATAGGATCGACCACTGGTTTGCTGAATTACTCCATAAACAGTGATGCGAAAGAGTTTATAGTAGCTACGGAAAGCGGAATTATCCATCAGATGGAAAAAGCTAATCCAACAAAAACATTTATTCCGGCACCGCCTACAAATAATTGTGCCTGTAATGATTGTCCGTATATGAAAAGAAATACTTTGGAAAAGCTGTACTTATGTATTAAAAATGGGTTGCCAGAGGTTACTGTACCGGAACATATCATCAGGGAAGCGAGAAAACCTATAGAACGTATGCTTGAGATTTCGGCCAGTCTTGGATTATAAGCTATTTAAAGAGTATTAGAATTAGAAATTATGTTTGAAAATAAAGAACGAACGGATCTGGCTGAATTAGGCGAATTTGGCCTCATTAAGCACCTTACAGATAACTTCAAAATAAGACACGAAAGCAGTATAAAAGGGATTGGTGATGATGCAGCTGTATTGAGTGGCGGCGATAAACAATTTTTGATATCTACAGATTTGCTGCTTGAGGGGATTCATTTTGACCTTGCCTATGTACCCTTAATGCATTTGGGTTATAAAGCTGTGCAGGTAAACCTCAGTGACATTTATGCTATGAATGGTGTTGCCACTCAGATCACGGTTTCTATCGGCTTATCAAGCAAATTTCCCCTGGAAGCAGTGGAAGAAATTTATAAGGGTATAGAACTGGCCTGTAATAAGTTTAATATTGATCTTATAGGTGGAGATACCTCTTCCAGTAAGCAGGGACTGGTGATTAGTATTACCAGCATTGGTTTTGCCAAAAAGGAGAGTATAGTTTACCGTAATGGTGCAAATGAAGGCGATTTATTATGCGTTTCAGGAGATCTGGGCGGAGCATATGTAGGCCTTCAGATCCTGGAAAGGGAGAAACAGATCTTTTTAGAAAATCCAAATGTACAGCCTGACCTGGAAGGAAAAGACTATATTATTGAAAGACAGCTTAAGCCTGAAGGCAGACGCGATATAGTTGACCTGCTTGAACAGATGAACATACTGCCAACTTCGATGATAGATGTATCTGATGGTCTGGCCTCTGAAATTATGCATATCTGCAAACAGAGTGATAAGGGATGCACGATCTATGAAGATAAGCTTCCTCTTGATCCTATGACCTACGAAACTGCCCGCGAACTGGGATTAGACCCGACAGTGTGTGCTTTAAATGGTGGTGAGGATTATGAATTGCTTTTCACTATAAAACAAGATGATTACACCAAATTAAAGCATGATGTGGATATTACGGTGATTGGACATATTACCGATAAACCATCAGGATGCAAAATGATCTCTAAATCTAATGTTGTGCATGAATTAAAAGCACAGGGCTGGAACGCTTTTAAATTATAAGATATCTTCTTCAGTTAAGGCTGGGTCCAGAAATTTCCGATCAATCTGTTTGGTAGTTTTTGCACCCAGTTTTTTTATTTTATCGGCTGTATTTGCCAGGTTACCTGCTCCGGTTGATAACTTTGAAAAGGCTTTTTCATAAGCATCCTGGCTCTGGCGTATATTTCTGCCAATACTTTCCATATCTGTGATAAAACCAACAAATTTATCATACATGCTGCCGCTTAAACGGGCAATTTCAAGTACATTTCTGTTCTGTCTTTCCTGTTTCCAGATGCTGGAAATTGTTCTTAAAGTTGCCAGTAAGGTTGATGGGCTGACAATAACTACCTTCCTGTCCCAGGCATAACTGAATAGTTCGGCATCCTTCTGTACAGCTATCCCGAAAGAGGACTCAATAGGAATAAAAAGCAGTACAAAATCTGGTGAATTGATCTGGTAGAGGGCATGATAATTTTTACCAGATAAGTCCTGAATATGGCCTTTCAAAGATAAGAGGTGCTGTTTGAGATAAATTTCCTTTTCTTCTTCGTTTTCTGCACATACAAATTTTTCATAGGCAACAAGAGATACCTTTGAATCAACTACAATGTGTTTCTGGTCTGGAAGGTCTATAATTACATCTGGTTGAACACGGTTACCGTTAACCGTACTAAAGCTTGATTGTATCCTGTATTCCTGATCTCTGACTAATCCAGAGCGTTCCAGCACCCGCTCAAGTATCACTTCGCCCCAGTTACCTTGTTTTTTATTATCGCCTTTTAATGCCTTTGTAAGGTTGTTAGCATCTTCCTGGATCTGTTTGCTCTGATCCATCAGCTGGGAGATTACCCCCTTCAGTATATTACGCTCATCAGACTCGGCTTTGTACACACGGTCTACCTTTTGTTCAAACGCTTTAATATTTTCCTTCAGCGGGCTTAAAAGAAGGTCTAGGCTAGCCTTATTCTGAAGGGTAAATTTATTTGTTTTTTCTTCAAGGATTTTGCTGGCTATATTCTCGAATTCCAGTTTAAATTTCTGCTGCAGTTCGGCAATATATTTCTCCTGCTGCACCTGTCTTTCTGCCTGTGCATTAAAAATCTCTTCTGCTTTTACCGCACGTCCACGCTCATTCATAAATGCAGTACGCAGGTCGGCCAGTTCATCTTCCAGCCTTTGTTTTTCTTCGCGGTAGAAAACAAGTGTTTTCTGATGTTCAGCTTCCTTCATATTTAGTATTTCCAGCTGATTGCCGCTTTGGACGGGCTTTTTAAAAAACAATAGCAAAAGGGCTGTAAGTACTATAAGCAGAAGTATAATGATGATGATATTCATTGCTAATATTTTTGTCAAAAATCAATATTATAAATCATTTTAACAACTCTATTAGTATTTATGAAGTAAGAACTGATCTTTTTTATAAACGTTTGTAATAAAGATAGCTTCAGCAGCTATTAAAAAATCGTTACTACTACGTCTTATGGCCTCTTTTATAATATTTTAATATCCCTGGTTGGATTAGGAACAATTTTTGATTTGCCCGTAATAGATACAAGTTTAGAAAAGAAGATGGGAACTTATTTATTACTTATTATTCCGATGCTTATTGCAGGTATGTTTGTGCAATGGAAATTTAGAAGTAAATTTTCCAAATATGCAGAAATGCAGCTTAATTCAGGTCTTTCTGGTCATGAGGTTGCTGAAAAAATGCTACATGATAATGGTATATACGATGTAAAAGTTATGAGTGCAGACGGTCAGCTGACTGATCATTATAATCCGGAAGATAAGACGGTTAATTTAAGTACTGATGTATATTATGGCAGAAGTGTGGCTGCCGCAGCGGTTGCTGCGCATGAATGCGGACATGCCGTACAGCATGCAAAATCTTATCAATGGTTACAGTTCCGGTCTAGTATGGTACCTGTTGTAAGCATATCTTCTAATCTTTTGCAGTGGGTACTCATTATAGGTGTTTTACTGATAGGTTTTACCGGTAACCCTATAGTATTAGGTATTGGGGTAATAGGTTTGGCACTGATTACAATATTTAGCTTTATTACGTTGCCAGTAGAGTTTGATGCAAGCCGAAGAGCATTAATATGGTTAAAAAATAACCGCACAGTGATGTATACACAGGAGGAAAATTCTCAGGCTAAAGATGCTTTGTGGTGGGCGGCAATGACGTATGTAGTGGCAGCATTAGGAGCACTCGCAAATTTGATTTATTATGCTTCCATGCTGTTTGGCAGGGCCCGTAATTAATTAAGGCGGTATGGAACGATGAGCTGGAACTCGGGAATTTCTACACTGAATGCGGTTTCGTCTGCAATACGGTGCATCAGATAGGTTCCAGACATTGAGCCTATATCAGTAGTGAGATTACAGCCGGAAACATAAGTATGCCCCTCGCCTGGCTCAATTACAGGTTGTTCCCCTACAACACCTTCGCCTTCAACTTCTCTTTGGGTACCATTACTGTCAAATATAAACCACTGACGACGCATCAGCTGAATGGCATAATCAGATAAATTTTCAATTGTAATCTGGTAGGCAAACATAAAATGTTCTTTATCAGGATTTGAATATTCCACCTGATACATGGTATCAACTGATATTTTAACGCCTTGTGTAATTGCTGTAACCATTTATTGTCTTATTTACATAGTGTTTTTCAAAAATCAAGCCATTTCTCCTTCTGGAATTATGTGGTGATATTTATCTGCCACTTCGTCTAAAATAGCATGTATTATTTCAATATTGTCTTCTTTGACCAATAACATCCTGTAATTTTTAAAGTCTGGAAGGCCTCTGAAATAATTAGCATAATGGCGTCTCATTTCAAAGATTCCAACTTTAGGCCCTTTCCAGGCAATAGATTTATCAAGATGGGTGCGGCAAACCTCTACACGTTCCTGTACTGTTGGACCGCCCAGTTTTTCGCCAGTATTGAAATAATGGGCAATTTCCCGGAATATCCATGGATATCCGATTGCAGCCCTGCCAATCATAATCCCATCTACTTCAAACTCCTGACGCCAGGCAAAAGCCTTTTCAGGACTATCTACATCTCCATTACCAAAAACCGGGATTTTGATGCGGGGATTACGTTTGATATCCCTGATCATCCGCCAGTCTGCCTCACCTTTATACATCTGTGAACGGGTACGCCCGTGTATGGTCAAGGCCTGGATACCTATATCCTGCAACCTTTCGGCAACCTCATCAACATTTTTAGTATTATCATCCCAGCCGAGGCGTGTTTTAACAGTTACGGGTAAATGTGTGGCTTTAACTACTGCTTCTGTCATTTTCACCATCTTGTCGATATCCTGCAGCAGCGCAGAGCCGGCACCTTTACAGGCTACCTGCTTTACCGGGCATCCGTAATTGATATCTATGAGGTCAGGTCCGGCCAGTGTGGCAATCTCCGTTGCTTCGCGCATGGAAGAGATTTCACTTCCAAAGATCTGTATGCCGATAGGTCTTTCATATTCAAAAATATCCAGCTTCTGCCTGCTTTTTGCCGCATCGCGGATGAGGCCTTCAGAAGAAATAAATTCTGTATACATCATGTCCACGCCACTTTGTTTACATACAAAGCGAAAAGGTGGATCACTTACATCTTCCATCGGTGCAAGCAATAAGGGGAACTCTCCCAGGTCAATATTTCCTATCTTTACAGACATTTTTCTATCTTCAAACCAAAATTAAGATACAAAGGTACAAAAATCTATAATAATGAATTTAGCTAAGCAGCAGAAGGAAGAAAATAGCGCTTATTTACAGTTACTTATGATAGTGCTGTTTGCAATCGGCGGATTGGTTGCCGGAACATTGCTCAGTTTTCTGGTGATTGTGATAGGCTATGGAAAATCCGGTCTGGCAGACATGCAGATGCTTACAGGCGAGAATAAAAATTTGATAGATATTATTAAGATTGCACAGGTGCTTACTACCGGCTTCTTATTTATTTTGCCCCCTGTATTGCTTGCAAGGGTAGAAAAGGCAAAACTTACCGATTTCTATGGCTTCAAAAAACCATATCTTTTATATGTGCTGCTGGTTATCTTAATTATGATTTTTTCGATGCCGGTTATTGAATGGGTTGGGATTGCCAATCAAAAAATGGTGCTGCCAGAATCTCTAAAATTTGTAGAAAACTGGATGCGGGCAAAAGAAGATGAGGCAATGAAAATGACCATTTTATTACTGAAAATCAATAATACAACCGACTTTCTGGTTAATCTGTTTATCATAGCCTTTTTGCCGGCCGTGGCAGAAGAGTTTATTTTCAGGGGTGCTGTGCAGCGCTCTTTTTACCGCATGTTCAGAAACCCACATATAGCCATATGGATAACGGCCATTATTTTCAGTGCTATCCATTTTCAGTTTTTCGGTTTTTTCCCCCGTCTGTTGCTGGGTGCATTATTCGGCTATATATATTGGTGGACAGGCAGTTTATGGTATACTATGTTAGCGCATTTTCTTAATAATGGTTATGCGGTGTGTATGGCCTGGTATATGCAGGCACATCATTTACCGCTTGAAAATTTAGAGAATACTTCAACTTTTAACTGGTATCAATGCGTTATTAGTTTACTTTTGACCATATTTTTATTGATATTTTTACAATTTAAAACTAAACAGAGCCATGGAGAACAATTGGGTTAAAGTATATACCACGGAAAATCCTGTAACTGCCGAGATTATAAAACAGGGTTTAATTGAGAATGATATTGCTGCGGTAATCATGAACAAGAAAGATTCTTCTTATCAGACATTCGGGGTTATAGAGGTACTGGTAAATAAAAAGGATGAAGAAACTGCAACTGCCTATATAGACTCTACAGATGCAGCTAACGAAAATGCCGAATAAATGAAAACAAGGGCAATTACTGCATTTTTCTTTACGATTGTAATGTTAGGTTCTGTTTATGGCGGATCTTATGTATTTACTATATTTTATCTTCTGCTGAGTGTATTTGCTTTGGCAGAATTTTACAAACTGATCAAAACAGCGGGTATCCGTCCGCATAGCACTATAGGTTTGGGTATTAGTGCCCTGATATTTTTAATGGTTGCAGGCTATCATTTTCTGCAATTTGAAACCAAGTACCTGTTATTGCTGATCCCCCTGATTTTCTCGGTATTTATTACGGAGTTATATAAAACAGATAAGCTGCCCTTTGGCAACATATCATACACTTTTGTGGGTTTTGCGTATGTAACAATCCCTTTTTGCTTTTTCTTTTCATTAGGCTTTATAAATGACTGGAATAACTATAGTTTCCATTTGCCACTCGCATTTTTATTGATGCTCTGGGCCAGTGATACGGGAGCATACCTTTTTGGAAGAAAATTAGGAAGTCACAAACTATTTGAACGTCATTCTCCGAAAAAAACCTGGGAAGGTTTTTTTGGCGGTGTATTTACCAGTGTTCTGGTATCGCTGGCAGTTTCTTACTTTTTTACTGAATTACCTCCAATGGTTTGGGCAGGTATGGCAGTGCTGATTGTAAGTTTTGGTACCCTGGGCGATCTGGTAGAGTCTATGCTGAAGCGGAGTTTAAATGCTAAAGACTCTGGTACCTTATTGCCAGGCCATGGTGGATTATTGGATAGGTTTGATGGATTACTCATAGCTGCCCCGGTAGTTTATGCTTACCTCTACCTTATAGTAAATTAAAATGTAACAAATTACAAGCGAAGAATTTATTCTTCTTTGCTATCTTATATTTGGGTTCTATAACCTAAATCTTATTATGGCAAAATTCTACGCTCGGGGACTGCTGGTCCTCTCTCTTTTTCTTTACAGTTTTTTTGTAGCTGGGCAAACTATACCCAGCCCGAAAGAACACTTTGGATTTGATATTGGTGATGACTATAAGCTCGCCAATTTTACTCAGACAGAAGCTTATTTTAAAAAACTGGCTCAGGCATCAAATCGTGCTAAACTTGTAGACATTGGTAAAACCGAAGAAGGCAGAACCCAGTTTATGATGATTGTAAGCTCTGCAGAAAACCTGAAAAATCTTTCCAGGTATCAGCAGATTTCCCAGCAGCTGGCACATGCAGAGGGCCTCAGCAGCGAACAGGCTAAACAACTGGCCGCAGAAGGAAAAGCTATTGTTTGGATTGACGGTGGTTTGCATGCTAATGAGACCGTTGGCATCCATCAGCTCATACAAACTGCCTACGAACTGCTTTCCAGGAATGATATTGAAACTAAAAACATATTAGATCATGTGATTATTTTAATGACCCATGCCAATCCTGATGGTCAGGAGTTGATCAGCAACTGGTATATGAGAGATAAGGATCCGCTGAAAAGAACCCTTTCTGGCGTACCAAGATTGTATGAGAAATATGTGGGACATGATAACAACCGTGATTTCTTCATGCTCAACCTGAAGGAAACGCAGAATATTGGAAGGCAGCTTTTTGTAGAGTGGATTCCGCAGATTATGTATAACCACCACCAGGCCGGCCCTGCAGGAACTGTTGTTGCCGGTCCACCTTACCGGGACCCCTTTAACTATGTTTTTGATCCTGTATTAATGACCAGTATAGACGCTGTAGGTGCGGCTATGCATAACAGGATGAATACTGAAGCAAAGCCCGGATATACACAAAGAAATGGTTCTGTGTTTTCAACCTGGTATAACGGGGGTTTGCGTACCACTACCTATTTTCACAATATGGTTGGTTTACTGACAGAAATTGTGGGAAGTCCGACGCCTTCAGAAATACCCCTGGTACCTTCAAGACTTTTACCTAACAGCGATTCACCTAATCCAATTTCACCACAGACCTGGCATTTCAAACAGTCTATAGAGTATTCAGTGTCGCTCAATTACGCTGTGCTGAACTATGCCAGCAGGTATAGTGATGAATTATTATATAATATTTATCTGATGGGCAGTAATAGTATTAACAGGGGCAAAAAAGATTACTGGACCTTTTCTCCAAAGAAACTGGATGCTATCAATGATATTGTTAAAAATGCCAAACCTGATAATCCGGGAGTTGAATCGTTCAGGAAGCCACTGCCGGTAAAATATTATGATACTGTAATGAAGGCTGCTGAAAACAGAGATGCCAGAGGTTATATCCTTTCGGCAGACCAGCCAGATTTTACTACTGCTGTAAAGTTTCTCAATGCACTGATACGAACTGGTGTGGTGGTACAGAAAGCAACAGCTGATTTTAGTGTGGCAGGCAGGAAATATCCTAAAGGATCCTATATAGTAAAAACTGATCAGGCTTTCAGGCCGCATGTGTTAGACATGTTTGAGCCTCAGGACCATCCTAATGACTTCAAGTATGAAGGCGCTGCACCAACCCCACCCTATGATTCTGCTGGCTGGACATTAGCTTACCTGATGAATGTAAAGTTTGACCGCATTACAGAAAAGATAGAGGGACCATTTGAAGTAATTGCCTATGGTGAATTACAGAAAGCAGCGGTGCCGTCTTTGCAGAAATCTGCAGCATATCATTTAAGTGCCGCTGTAAATGACTCGTATGTGGTGGTAAATGATTTGCTGAAGGCGGGTGCCGAGGTGTTCAGAAATACAGATAATGGCACATTTTACATTCCGGCTACCGCAAAAAGTACTGAAATATTACGATTGCAGAGTGTGGAGCTGGGGTTAAAGGTTCCTGTAGCAACAGGTAAACCGCAGCACCTGGTAAAACTTAATCCTTCCAGAATAGCCTTATGGGATACATACGGAGGGTCAATATCTTCGGGATGGATCAGATGGCTGATGGAACAATATCATTTTGAAGCTACTATTATTTATCCTAAAGATATTGATAAGGGTGATCTCAGGAAAAAGTATGATATGATTGTATTTTGTGACGGTGCCATTCCTGCTGTTCAGTTAAATGCCCGGGCAGTACGGCCATCAGGTATTAAAGACGATGAAATACCTCAGGAATTTAGAAACAGGACAGGCAGGTTCAGTGCAGATAAGTCACTGCCTCAGCTAAAGCAGTTTTTATCAGAAGGAGGAAATATTGTTACCATAGGGAGCAGTACCAATCTGGCTTATCATCTGGGCCTTCCGGTGAGGAATTACTTAGTAGAAATGACCTCGGGAGGAAAGGAACGCAGCTTGCCGGCAGAAAAGTATTACATTCCGGGAAGTGTACTGAAGGCTAATTTTAACCTTGCCGATCATGCCAACTGGGGTATGGAAAAGGCTGCAGACGTATATTTTGATAACAGTCCTGTATTTAAAGTTCCATCTGAAGCTATTTCAGGCGGTTTAATAACACCTTTAGCCTGGTTTGGTACAGATACCTCTCTGAGAAGCGGATGGGCCTGGGGACAAGCTTATTTAAGGGATGGAGTAACTGCTTTCAAAGCAAAGGTTGGAAAAGGAGAGCTGTTTGCTTTCGGACCGGAAATTACTTTCAGGGCACAGACACATGGAACCTTTAAATTACTGTTTAATCAATTGTATAATCAATAACTGATTCATCAGCAGGTATGCCGTTAAGACAGACCTGCTGATTTTTGTTTTTTGAGTTCTCGGAGTAAATACTCGAGGCCATTTAGTTTGATCTCATAAAGGGTTCCGAGTAAGTCGCCCAGTTTGCCTGGAGGAAAGCCCTTGCTATGAAACCATACAAGATAAGTTTCTGGCAGGTCACACATCAGCCAGCCTTTGTATTTACCAAAAGGCATTTTCATGGTGATGAGATCATTTAGTATCTGAGGATTCATCAGCTGTGTTATTGCGCAACCATTTCAAGCATTTCAATAGCATCTTCAACTGTTTTCAGATCTTCAAAAGCTATCCGCAGTGTGTTTTTGACTTCTTTCAGATTGCACATACGTGGATGCTGCTGGGCAAATGACAGAATCTTATGGAACATTGGAGAATCAAAGAAATTACTTTGTTTATCAGCAATAAAATAACCTCTGAGAACACCTTTTTTGAAGCTTAGCTTTTCAAAACCCAGTTGCTTGGCCGCCCATTGCAGTCGCAATACGCTGAGCATGGTTTTAACGGGTTTAGGGACATTTCCAAACCGGTCTTTTAATGAAGTTTCAAAAGTAATGAGCTGCTCTTCATTATCTAGTTTAGACAATTCTGTATAGAGGTTATACCTTTCTGTAATATTGGTTACGTAATCATCCGGGATATAGAGTTCCAGATCAGTATCTATTTGCGTAAAGGTAACAAAAGGGCGTTCTGCATCGTCTTTAAAGAGATCTTTAAACTCATCAGATTTTAGTTCCTGAATGGCTTCATCTAATATTTTATGATACATTTCAAAACCAATTTCTGCAATAAACCCACTTTGTTCAGCACCCAGGAGGTTCCCGCTTCCGCGTATATCAAGGTCGCGCATGGCAATATTGAAACCACTTCCCAGATCTGAAAATTCTTCGATGGCACTAAGCCTTTTTCTGGCTTCTGAAGTCAGGGTAGACAATGGAGGGCTTAATAAATAACAGAAAGCTTTTTTATTAGATCTTCCTACCCTGCCGCGCATCTGGTGCAGGTCGCTCAGCCCAAACATGTGCGCATGGTTGATGATAATGGTATTGGCATTTGGGATATCCAGACCGGCTTCAATAATTGTGGTGGCCACCAGTACGTCTTTTTCGCCATTAATAAAATTGAGCATTACGTCTTCCAGCGCATCCCCGTCTAGCTGACCATGGGCAATACCTATCCTTGCCTTGGGTACCAGGGTCTGTATTAATCCGCCCAGCTGGGGCAGATCATTTACCCGGTTATGGATAAAAAATACCTGACCTCCCCTGTCCAGTTCGAACTGGACAGCTTCCTGGATCAGTTTATCATTAAACACGTGAAGTTCCGTATTTACGGCCTGCCTGTTAGGTGGCGGCGTACTCATAATGGAAAGATCCCTTGCTCCCATTAACGAAAAATGCAGAGTACGGGGTATAGGAGTGGCCGTAAGTGTAAGTGTATCTACATTTACCCTAAGGGCTCTTAGTTTTTCTTTTGCTGAGACGCCAAATTTCTGTTCTTCATCAATAATCATGATGCCGAGTGATTTGAATTTTACGTCTTTGCTTAACAAGCGATGGGTTCCAATAATGATATCTACCCTGCCGGCCTCTACTTCTGCCAGGGTTTCTTTAATCTGTTTGTTTGTTTTAAACCGGTTGATGTAATCTACCTTACATGGAAAATCTTTTAAACGGCCCACAAAGGTTTTAAAATGCTGCAAGGCCAGAATAGTTGTTGGCACCAGCACCGCCGCCTGTTTACCATTGGCCACGGCTTTAAAAGCAGCACGGATAGCGATCTCGGTTTTACCGAATCCAACATCACCACATACCAGCCTGTCCATCGGATGAGGCGCTTCCATATCCTTTTTCACATCATTGGTGGCCTTTACCTGGTCTGGGGTATCTTCATAGATAAATGAAGCTTCCAGTTCAGTTTCAAGATATCCATCAGGATCAAAAGCGGTACCCACCTGTGATTTTCTCAGCGCATAAAGCTTGATCAGATCACGGGCTATATCTTTAACCTTTTTTTTTGTGGTTTTTTTGAGTTTATCCCAGGCTTCTGTGCCCAGTTTATTCATTTTAGGAGGAGTACCGTCTTTGCCGCTGTATTTAGCAATGCGGTTAAGTGAATTGATGTTTACATACAGCAGGTCGTTATCAGCATAAACCAGGCGGATCATCTCCTGTGTTTTTCCATTCACTTCAACTTTTTCCAGACCAGCGTATTTTCCAATACCATGGTCTATATGCGTAACAAAGTCGCCAGGTTTAAGATCCCTCAGGTCTTTCATTGTGATGGCCTGACTGCGCTGGTATCCTCTTTTGAGTTTGTATTTATAAAAGCGGTCAAAAATCTGGTGATCGGTATAAAAGGCAATCTGCTGTTTGGGATCAATAAAGCCTTCCCTTAGTTGTATATTAACCGGAACGAACTTGGCCGATTTATCAATATCATCTAAAATGGCATAAAGCCTTTCGGTCTGTTTAGGGGAAGAGCTTGAGATAAAATTGAAAAGTCCGTTTTTCTCATTTTCCTTGATATTGTTAATCAGTAAATGAAAGTCTTTATTGAAAGAGGGCTGCGGTTTGGTATCAAACAAGATTACATTGTCTGTACGATAGAAAAATTGCTTGCCAAATTCAACCAGTGCAAAATCCTGCAGGATATCACCAATCATTTTCTCATCAGAGAAAGCAAATTTAGGATCAATCCAATCCAGGTTTTCCTGCTTTTCTTTTACAGGGAGGGCTTTCCAAAGCTCAACGGCCTTTTTATAACCTGTTTTAACAATATCCAGAGTAAACTCTACATCCTTAAACCAAAGCTGGGTGTCTTTTTCTATATAATCGAGCAGGTTTATATTGCTCTCAGTAAGATATTTTGACTGTACGTTAGGGATAATTGTGAGGGTTTTAACATCCTCAACCGAGAGCTGGCTTTCAATTTCGAAGGTACGGATGCTTTCCACATCATCGCCAAAAAACTCAATCCGGTATGGCAGGTCATGAGAAAAAGAAAAAATGTCTACAATACCCCCGCGGATAGAGAATTGGCCAGGCTCGTAAACGAATTCTGTACGCTCAAAATCGTAGTCTATAAGAAACTCATTGATAAAATCGATCCCCAGTTTAATACCAAGACTGATTTCCAGTGTGTTTTTTTCAAGCACAGTCCGGTCTATCACTTTTTCGGCAAGGGCTTCCGGATAGGTAACCACTATTTTTCCGTACGATGACTGGTGGTTGAGTTCATTTAATACCTCTGCCCTGGCCAGCACGTTTGCTGTATCAACCTGTGTAAAATCAAAAGCTTTTCTGAAAGAAGAAGGGAAAATCAATACCTCTTTTTCCAGGATGCTTTCCAGGTCTGACATGAAATAAGCTGCTTCTTCTCTGTCTGGCAGAATAAACAGCATAGGCTTATGCATCAAAAAATAAGATGCTACAGCAACGGTAGCATCTGCAGACCCTACAAGGCCTTTTAATTGAAGTTTCGTACCTTTGCCTGCATTAAGGGTTTTTGCCAGCGTTTCAATACGCTCATCAGTTTTATATCTGTTAATCAGCTCGCGGATGTTCACCCGGCAAAGGTAATATTTATGATTTGCTATACTGTAACAATACGGCCATTTATAACTCTAAATTCCAAACAATGAAGGTGAACAGGCTAAGCGGCATTCCTCTGGAATTGATTTTATGGATTACGGCAATTGTACTGCTGGCGGCTGCAGATCCGGCAATACACACTACCGGAAATCATTTTACCTTATGTCCGCTTGCCAATATGGGTATTAAATGGTGCCCGGGCTGTGGCTTGGGAAGGTCTGTAACACAGCTGCTCCATGGAAACATTCAAAAGAGCATTCATTATCATTGGTTAGGAATACCGGCACTGCTGATTATCCTTTACAGGATTTTTACACTGGTCCGCTATCAGTTTTATAAAGAGAATAATAAAAGAGAAAAGGAGAAAGATTATGTATAATTCACCATTTATGATGCTTCCGGGTATTTCGCCACAGGAGTTTTCTTACCTGCAAACTGCCACTACAGGTTTTAACGAACAGCAGCTGAACGGATTTCTGATGATATACAACAGTAAAAGAAGAAATCCTGATGATATGGTTTTATATTGCGTACTGGGCTTTTTTGTGCCAGGTTTATCACGCTTCCTTGTAAACCAGATCGGGATGGGTATTCTGTATTTTTTTACCTATGGTTTATGCATGATTGGTACTATTATAGACCTGGTAAACTATAAAAGCATTGCTTTTGAATACAATCAGAGAATGGTTTTTGAGAGCCTTCAATTGGTAAAAATGAGCACACCACAATAAGGCACAGTAGCGTATATTTACCAAATGAAATTATCTGCATTGATCAAGCATCTGGAAGCATATGCGCCATTAAACTATCAGGAAGATTATGATAACTCCGGTCTGCTTACCGGAAACCCGGAAATGGAGATTACGGAAGCATTGGTTGCGCTTGACTGTACTGAGGTAATTATTGATGAGGCCATAGCAAAAGGCTGTAACCTCATCATTACCCACCACCCTATTGTATTTAAGGGACTGAAGAAAATTACAGGAAAAAGTTATGTTGAGCGGGTAATTATTAAAGCTATCCAGCATAATATAGCTCTGTATGCTATTCATACTAATCTTGATAGTGTTCAGAATGGTGTAAATGGTGTGATCTGCAACCGCCTTGGGCTAAAGCATGCAAAGATTCTTAATCCAAAAGCTGGAATTTTAAAGAAACTGGTTACTTACTGTCCAACGGCTGCTGCCTCAAACTTAAGGTCTGCACTTTTTAGTGCTGGTGCAGGTGATATTGGTAATTATTCTGACTGTAGTTTTAATGCTGAAGGCACAGGTACTTTTAAAGCCAAAGAGGGGTCAGATCCCTATGTAGGCACTCCGGGTATACAGCATCATGAACCGGAAACCCGTTTAGAAACTATATTTAAAGTGCAGGATGAAAGAAAAGTTCTGCTTGCTTTACTGGAGAATCATCCTTACGAAGAGGTTGCCTATGATATATTTCCAATGGATAATAAATCAGATGCTGTCGGTTCGGGAATGATTGGCTGGCTGGAAGAAGAGATGGCTGCAGACCAATTTCTGGCTTTTGTAAAATCACGTATGAATGTTACCGTCATCAGGCATACCGCAGCAACCGGCAGAAATATCAAAAAAGTAGCTGTTTGCGGAGGCTCTGGAAGCTTCCTGCTCAAGAATGCAATCAGTGCCGGTGCTGATGCTTTTATTACCGCAGATTTCAAGTATCACGAGTTTTTTGATGCGGATGGAAAATTGATGATTGCAGATATCGGACACTTTGAAAGTGAACAATTTACATCTGGTTTGTTGATTGATATTATTCGGGAAAAATTTCCTAACTTTGCAATCCGTCTAACGGAGCATAATACAAACCCCATAAATTATTATTTCATTTAATGGAACAAACTGTAGAGCAAAAGCTAAAAGCTTTATACGAATTACAAACCCTTCATACAAAAATTGATAAAATACGTCAGATCCGTGGTGAGTTACCAATGGAAGTGGCTGATTTAGAGGATGAAGTTGCAGGATTGGAAACACGTATACAAAAATTCAAGGCCGAATTGGATGAAACTGAAGATGCCATTGTAACACGTAAAAACATGATTAAGGAAGCTCAGAACCTGATCAAAAAATATGATACTCAATTAAAAGAGGTAAAAAACAACCGTGAGTACGATGCTTTAACAAAAGAAGTGGAAATTCAATCTCTTGAAATCCAGGTTTGTGAAAAGAAAATCAGAGAGCATGGTTTTGAAATTGCTTCTAAGACTGAAATCTATGATAAGGCCCTGGCTGATCTTGAATCAAGAAAAAATGATCTGGAGATTAAAAAAGGTGAACTGCAGACTATCACTTCTGAAACAGAAAAAGACGAACTGGCTCTAAGCAAAAAATCTGAGAAAGCTGAAGCTGGTATAGAAGACAGGTTATTAGTAGCTTACAGAAGGTTAAGAACTAATGCTGTGAATGGATTAGCTGTGGTTACTATTGACCGTGATTCATGCTCAGGTTGTTTTAACCAGATTCCGCCACAAAGACAATTAGATATTCGTCAGCGCAAGAAAATAATCGTTTGCGAACACTGCGGAAGAATTTTAGTAGATGAAGCCTTAACACAAGAAAACGTACCGGCATAATTATCACTATAGTTATTAAAAGAATAAGACGGTCAGATTTTATCTGGCCGTTTTTTGTATTGCAAAAGATTTATTGGTCAAACATTTTGCATATTTCTGAGGTTTTAAGATATTTAAGTTTTTACAATATCAATTTATGTGTTCTAAAAGTAGTATCCTTCTACTGTTCAAATACTGCCTCTTGCCTGCTTTTTTTATTATACCATTTACTGCAAGTGCAAATTTCGACTTTAATACCAACTGCCTTAAAGCCTATCAGCTGATTTTTGAACTGAAGTTAAACTCAGCCAGGCAAGTAATTGCTTTAGAGAAAAGAAATCACCCCAAAAATGCTATCGTCCCCTTACTGGAAAATTACGTTGATTATTTTTACCTGATCACGTCAGAAAACAAGGCAGATTTTGACCGATTATGTGAACTTAAGTCGAAACGTCTGGACCAGATAGCAGATGAAGAGGCTAATTCCCCCTATTATCTTTATGCGCAAGCAGAGATCAACCTCCAGTGGGCATTGCTGCGAAGCCGGTATGGCGAATATTTTAGTGCTGCCAGAGAAATAAAGAAAGCCAATTCACAACTGCAGGAGAATAGTAAGAAATATCCGGGATTCCATTTAAATGGTAAGGGACTGGGATTAATAAATGTTTTTCTGGGAAATCTGCCTGATGGTATCTTAAAATCGGCGCTTTCTACATTCGGGATTAAGGGAGATGTACAGAAGGGTATCAATATGCTCGACAGACTGGCACAAAACCTTCCAAAATCTACCTATGAACCCTTTTATGATGAAGTGGTCTTCTATTATGCTTTTGTGCTGTCAGATCTGATACATGCACCCGACGCGTATGTTAAAACCATGAAATACACGCAAAGAATTGCTGACAGCAGCTTATTGAAAGCCTACCTTCAGGCTTATGTATGCTCCCGTAACGGTCATAATGAAGAAGCAATCAGTATTCTTGCGGGCAGGCCTGCAGGAGACAGCTACCAGGCTTTTCCCTATCTGGAGCTTTTAATGGGTACTGCGAAATTAAATAAGCTTGATTTTTCTGGTGAAACACAGATCCGGAAATTTCTGCAGCTCAATAAAGGCGTTAATTACATTAAAGATGCTAACCTTCATCTGGCATGGATTGCCTTATTAAGTGGCGATACAGGAGCTTATAAAGGCTATATTTCTAAAGTTAAGAGCAGTGGGTATACTTATGGAGAAAAAGATAAACAGGCGCTGAATGAAGCGGCTGCTCCTGCCCCTGATAAAACACTACTTAAAGCAAGGCTTTTGTTTGACGGTGGATATTATACCAAAGCACTGGCCATGTTATCTGAGACCAACAGCTCAGATTACGTATCTGCTAAAGACAAAGTTGAGTATAACTACCGGCTGGGAAGAGTTAATGATGCTTTGGGTAATGATGAGCAGGCTTTGCAGAACTATCAGCAAGCCATTAATAGTGGTAAAGGCATGAAATATTATTATGCCGCTACCGCGGCATTAAATATGGGTAAGATATATTCCAGGAAGAAAAATACGTTATCTGCTAAAAAAGCCTTTAACATTGCTTTGGGAATGAAAGACCATGAATATGAAAACAGCATAGAGGCCCAGGCAAAAGACGGTTTAAAAAAAATAAATTAGCTATGGCTTTTGTTTATTCACAGCGGCATCTGCTGCGGTAACACCTGCTACTGCACTTATAATTCCAACCGTTGTCATGGTTTTAGCAAAACCCGTCTTCTTTGAATTCATGATTATATCTCCTGGATTATTACTGAACTGCGGTACATTTCTGGGGTTAAGGTTGAGTTTTGTAATATTGGAAATAAAGAATTCCTGTTCATTGTAAAATGGACGCGGCTGGTTATCTTTCAAAGTATAAAGGGTGAGATAACTCTTAAATTTCAAAGGTGAATTTTCAATAGAAAAGTTTGCAGTTTTACTGTAGATCTGCGTGATGCCGTCATTATCAGTAAAAGCAGTTTTGGTGAAGGCAGATTTATCGATATTATTTATAGGAATCTGTCCTAACACAAATATGCTTCTGCCCATCATGCTATGAGGAGGCAGAAAGCTTTCATTCTTTGACAGCTTAACATTTGCATCAAGGGTACCGCTATTATAGCGCACATCGCTCCATCCATTGCGGTTTCCGTAAAAATTGACACTAGACCCACTTGTTTCCCCTGTAATTTTCAGATTATCGTCAACATAACTGTAGGCCTTATCTTTTACAACCAGGGCAGAACGTTCCCAATTAATAACCATTGGCTCATTAAGCTTATTATAAACTTCCACATTTACCGGTGAGTTATTACCGGCAAAGCTATAGCGGATGGATAAGGAATCGTTCTCTACAGTAAATACACCTGTAGAATCATTTTTACGCATGCCAGCGCTGGAAACAGTGTTAATCTGATAAGATCTGCATGATGCAAACATTATTGCAATACAAGCCAGGAATAAGGAAGGTCTCATATACTTTGTTTATTTATATCTAAAATAAACAAATTTCTTTAAAAGCCTGGCAAGTAATTACTTAAAATTTATATACAATAGCATTTATATGCATTCCTGCGCCTACAGAGGCAAATATGGCATATTCACCAGGATTTATTTTGTATCCTTTCACCTGCTCATGTAATACCAGGTCAATTAAGGTTGGTACTGTAGCAACAGAACTGTTTCCCAACCAGGAGATGGTCATAGGGACCAGGTTTTCCGGAACGGTATCTACATTATACAGCTTAAACAAGCGTTTCATTATTGCGTTATCCATTTTACCATTTGCCTGGTGAATAAACACCGTTTTAATGTCATGGATAGTTATACCTGCCTTATCAATTGCCATTTTCACTACCTGAGGAACATTGGTCACTGCAAATTCATACAATTTACGACCATTCATTTTCAGGTACATGTTCTCTAAGTCAACTTCCGGATTATAGCTGTTTCCCATTACCAGTAATGAGGCGAAATTGCCGGCGTAAGTCTGTGTTTTATGGGCTATTATTCCTGTCGGCGTTTCAGATTCAGCTGCTTCGAAAATCACTGCTCCTGCTCCATCAGAAAAAATCATACTATCGCGGTCATGCGGATCGATAATTCTTGATAAGGTTTCTGCACCTATGACAAGTACGCGTTTAGCATCCCCGCTTTTTATAAGGTAATTGGCCTGAATTGTTCCCTGTACCCAACCCGGACAGCCGAATATGATATCATATGCAACGCAGTCAGGATTCTGTATTTCCAGCTGTTGTTTAACTTTTGCCGCTAATGCAGGCAACATATCCATACGGTTACTACCATATTTTATGTCTCCGAAATTATGACAAAAGATGATATGATCTAAGCTTTCCTTATCAATACCTGCATTCTCTATTGCCTTTTGAGCAGCAACAGCAGCAATATTGCTATTCAGCAAATGCTGATCTGCATAGCGTCTTTCATTGATTTCAGTTATTTCTGAAAACTTACTGATGATTTCTGCATTCTCCTTTGCAATCAGTGCTCCATTTTCGAAGAAAGTAGCTTCAAGAAATGAATCTCCAGATACTATTACCTCTGGAATATAGCTTCCCGTACCTGCAATTACTGAATATATTTGCTTATTATTACTCATTTTGAACCGTATACTGTTTTAGTATTGAGTATAAAACTAGGATAAATTTATTGGAAATAAAAATTTAGGAAAAATCGTCTATTAAAAAAACGAATAATTCTTTGGGGCCGTGAGCTCCCAGAACCAAGGTTTTTTCAATATCTGCAGTACGGCTGGGGCCTGTAATGGTACTGATCATAGAGGGGATCTGGGTACCATATTTGTTTTTAATTAATGTAAAGCCATCTTTAAGATCCATCACCATTTGCCCGGTTCTGGCAATTACTATATGATGATGCGGAAAGATACTCAAGCGGCGACCAGCTTCATTCTGATTGGAAAGGAGTATTGAGCCATTACGTGCAATAAGAGCTTCACACATGGTAATTCCCACCTCTGCCATTTCAAAGTCTTTATCGGTCTTATAAAAAGGGAATTCATAAGTGCTCAAAAGCCGCTGCAGTTCCGGCTCCCAGCAGTAAATCTTTCTCCATTTAAACTTGTCGGCCAGTTCCAGAATATTTTCAATGAAATCTATCCCGTTTTCACAAAAAATAAAATTCCCCGATACGGCTGTAAGCTGTTCAGCAAATAAAATTTCAGGAATTTCGGCAGTAGGTTTATAAAGAGGAGTGTCTTCTATATTAGGATGCGGGTTATCTCTTTTTTCAAGAAGAGCTTTCCTGATCTTTTTTAGCATCAACTCTTTGGAGGAAATATTCTCTTGCATAAGAAATGGATTTGCTATCGTCAGGTGTATTAACCTAACGATAGCTCCATAAATAAATTATTAAGACTCGGTCTGTACCGGGTTTACGGGTGCTGAAGGGTCAGTCGTTTCACCTACTCCTTCATGAACCAGGCCTTCAGCTGCGGGTTTCTGATCGCCTGTACCATTTACAAATTCATCATAAGTAGTACGGTTCTCAAATGGGCGCTTGCCTAATATCTCTTCAAGATCAGCCTGGAAAAGGATCTCTTTTTCCAGCAGTTTTTCAGCCAATTTCTCTAAACCTTCTCTTTTCTCAACTAAAAGGGCCATTGTACTTTTGTAAACATCATTGATCAGTCCGCGAACTTCAATATCAATCAGTTCTGAGGTTTTTTCAGAGTAAGGCTTATTAAAGTTATATTCATTTTGAGGGTCATGGAAAGAAACGCTTCCCACAGCTTCGTTCATACCATAAATGGTTACCATAGCATAGGCAAGTTTAGTAATCCTTTCCAGGTCATTCTGTGCACCTGTAGAGATTTTACCAAATACCAGCGCCTCTGCAACGCGGCCTCCCATTGTCATACACATACCGTCTGTAAGCTGCTCTGTTGTATACAGGAACTGCTCTTTAGGTAAATACTGTGCATAACCCAATGCGGCAACACCACGGGGAACGATAGACACTTTAACCAAAGGGTCTGCATGTTCCAGGAACCAACCTGCTATAGCATGGCCAGCTTCATGATACGCAACTATTCGTTTTTCTTCAGGAGAGATGATTTTATTTTTCTTCTCTAAACCGCCGATTACACGATCAATTGCATCCTGGAAATCCTGCATATCTACAGATTCCTTATTTCTTCTTGCAGCAATCAGCGCAGCCTCATTACAAACATTGGCAATCTCTGCTCCGGCAAAACCTGGTGTTTGTGCAGAAAGCTTTTTAGCATCTACTACAACATCAGTTTTGATTGGTTTTAAATGCACTTTAAAGATCTGCTCCCTGCCTACCAAATCAGGCTTGTCAATAGAAATCTGTCTGTCGAACCTTCCCGGACGTAATAATGCACTATCCAACACATCCGGACGATTGGTTGCTGCAAGGATAATGATCCCTGAATCTGTTCCAAATCCATCCATCTCTACCAGTAGTTGGTTTAATGTGTTTTCACGCTCATCATTACCACCCATCATACTGTTTTTTCCACGGGCGCGGCCAATGGCGTCAACTTCATCAATAAAGATGATACAAGGGGCTTTATCTTTGGCCTGTTTAAATAAATCACGAACACGTGAAGCACCAACTCCTACAAACATCTCCACAAAGTCTGAACCTGAAAGAGAGAAAAAGGGTACCTGTGCTTCTCCGGCAACAGCTTTTGCCAATAAGGTTTTACCAGTACCAGGTGAACCTACCAACAGTGCACCTTTAGGGATCTTACCTCCCAGATTGGTGTATTTTTTAGGATTTTTAAGGAAATCTACAATTTCCATTACCTCTTGTTTGGCTTCTTCCAGACCGGCAACATCATTAAAGGTTACGTTAACCTGGCTTTCTTTGTCAAATAAGGTAGCTTTAGATTTACCGATATTAAATATCTGTCCGCCGCCGCCGCCAGCACCGCCGCCCATTTTGCGCATAATAAATATCCAGAAACCGATAAACAGTAAAACCGGAATAATTACGGTAAAGAACCAGGAATTAAAAGTGCTCTGACGTGTTTCTTTATCAGCAATAATCTGACTTTCAGACGGAACATTCTTTTGTGATTCACTCAGTTGTTTGTCTAGCGCATCCATAGAGCCGGCAGTAAATGACACGGTAGGTCCGCCGCCAGAACCGAAGTTATTCTTCGTTTCGTATTTTTTGTATTTACTTTCTTTAAGTCTGTCTGGCTTAATAAAAACATCTGCTCTTACTAAGTCTTCATACTTGTAGGCAACAATCTTTTGAACGTCGCCAGGTGCCAGCATATTGGTTTCAAATTCCCTGTATGTAATGGTTTTGTTGGTATCATTGGTAAATAATACAGAAACCAGTACAAGGCCTAAAATAATTGCAGCATAAACCCAAAATATATTAAAGTTGGAACCCTTTTGAGGTTTTTTTGGAATATTTGGTATTCTCTTGATTAATTTAGGTTTTGTATTTTCTTTCTCTTTCATCATTGATTCAAAAAAATGTATAAGGTTGTGTAGGTTATGCGCTTTGATAAGAAGTGGTCTGGGCATCTCCCCATAAGTCTTCTATACCATAAAAGTCTCTTTTTTCTGTTTTGAAGATATGAACAACTACATCAAAGTAATCTAATATTATCCATTCTGCGTTTTCTAATCCTTCTTTTCTCCAGGGGCTAGCCTCAGTGCTTTTGTATATTTCATCTTCTACGCTATCTGCAATGGCCTTAACCTGTGTTGCTGAATCAGCGTTGCAAACTATAAAATAATCTGATACGGAGCTGTTAATATTTCTTAAGTCCAGACGGACAATATCATGTCCCTTTTTTTCCTGCATGCCATGAACGGCTATCTCTGAAAGGTATGTAGAAAGGTTTACTAATTTCTTTTTTACCATTAAAATGTTTTATTTTTGATAAATAACAACTATAAAATCAACTATTGCAAAATAACACTTTTTCAACACTATTTGTTGGTCAAAATCTCATCAAATTAACATCAGTCGATTCTACCAATAGTTTTTTGAAAAGGATGGTGTCAAATTCCGAGCCATTACCCGAAGGAACTGTTATTATGGCAGAGAATCAATATGAGGGCAGGGGCCAGGTAAATAATATCTGGCATGCCGAACCAGGCAAAAATTTAACCTTTAGTATCTTCTTTCAGCCATCGTTTCTTCATCCATCTGATCAATTTATCTTAAATATAGCCATAAGTATTGGTATTCACCGGGCGTTAAAGCCACTTGCGGGAGCGGGACTATCTGTGAAATGGCCCAATGATATCTATTATCAGGACCGCAAGATTGGGGGGGTACTGATAGAAAATATCATAGCAGGCAGCGGTATCAAGGCTAGTATAGCAGGAATTGGTATTAATGTGAACCAGGAAGTATTTCATGAAGACCTGCGGGACCGTGCCGGGTCGCTCTACCAAATTTTACATAAGAATGTTGATTTGATTTGGCTTTTAACAGAAATTTGCAGTCAGATAGAGGCTGTGTACCTGAAAGTAAGGTCTGGAAATTATAGCAGTTTACGTCAGGAGTATTTAAATATGCTTTATAGGTTCAACATAAAGACTGCTTACAGACAAAATGGCGAGCATTTTGAAGGAACAATAAAAGACGTGAGCAGTACAGGTTTATTAATTATGGAAACCAGCGAGGGAATAAAGTCGTATAATTTTAAAGAGATTGAATTTAGCCAACCATAAATCAATATTAACACCAAAAACAAATAAAATCATGAAAAAAGCAACTTTGCTATTTACCATGTTACTTTTCACCGTACTGGGTGCTTCGGCTCAGATCGAAACTCCGGTAACCTGGTCTTATGCATTCAAAAAAACAAGTAGTACAACTGCAGTAGTTTATTTAAAAGCTACCATTCAGGACGGATGGCATATCTATTCTCAAAAAGTAAAAGAAGGAGGCCCAACAAAAACAACAATTAAGTTCAATCCTTCTAAGGAATACACTAAAGTTGGAGCTACCATTGAGCCAAAGCCAATTATCAAATTTGAAAAAGTGTTTGATATGAATGTTGGGTACTTTGAGAAACAGGTGATCTTCCAGCAGCAGGTTAAGCTTAATAAAGCTGCCACAACCGTTAGCGGAACAATTGAATTCATGACCTGTGATGACTCAAGGTGTCTTCCACCGGAAGAGATTAAATTCTCTGTGCAGGTTAAGTAAGTAATAATCATTTGATGAAGAGCGCCATAATCCGGCGCTCTTTTTTTTTACCCTGGGCTGAATGGCATTATATCGTAAAATATTTATTATGGCCTGCCTGAAAACTTTAGAAACAAGAAATTATAAGTAATTTCACAGCCTTAAAGAATCTGACAGGCTAAATTCTTGCCGAGGGTTCAAAAGACATACTAAATGAAAAAGTTAATTTTAATTTTTGCACTGCTGATCCCGGTTTTTTTTCTCCAGATCAGTACTTGTGCCGCATTTACCCAGAAAGAGGATACCACAGCAGTGGCTGATGATATCCAATTCACCGAAATCGGATCACCGGCTGATAGTGCTGCTGCTCCAAAAGTTACCGGCAGCGCTAAGAAAGATACGGTGAAAGCTGTAGCTCCGGTTATGAAATCCTCAGTTTCTCAAGAAAAAGAACAGACATTGTGGGACACTTTCCTGCAGGGCCTGGTGGGCGGTTTTATCGCATTTCTGATGCCATGTATCTTTCCCATGGTCCCGCTCACAGTGAGCTATTTTACTAAAAGAGCAGGAAGCAAGGCCAAAGGGATAGGTCAGGCTTTAATATACGGCGCTTCCATTATTATCATATATGTGGCCTTCGGGTTATTTATTACGTTGGTGTTCGGATCTACCAAACTCAATGAGCTTAGCAGCAGCGGCACATTCAACTTTGTGTTTTTTATTCTGCTTGTGGTATTTGCCATATCCTTTTTTGGCGCATTTGAAATCACCCTGCCAAGCTCTTTCGTGAATAAAATTGATCAGAAAGCAGATAATAGCAAAGGTTTTGGTGGCATATTC
>Ga0308163_10000632_pt1 | contig 55001 bp, 34 predicted proteins | sample PhyTR1_FD_201037 | JGI IMG/M metagenome (GOLD analysis project Ga0308163, IMG submission 201037) | Phyllosphere microbial communities from UC Gill Tract Community Farm, Albany, California, United States - DLSLT.R1 | ecosystem: Host-associated > Plants > Phyllosphere > Unclassified | place: USA...
TTGCAAACCGCAAAACTTGGGCCCCTGCCTACGCAGGGGCGACGGTTTTAGGGCCAACGCAAGGATCAGCCCGCCGAATAGTTCCCACCCATCCCTCAAGCATATCTGAGCTAACGCAACCTCACTGCCCCCACCACTGGCATCGTCAAGCTTCGTCACCCGCACTGCTGACGGAGCACAAACATGAACGTGTTAATGGTTGGCGCCGGTAACGCCGGCTGCGCACTGGGGGCCTTATTGGCCCTGGACGGCCACCGTGTCGTCCTGCTGAAAACCTCCCACGCCCTGCACGACGAGAATTTCGACACGGTCCGCGAAACGCGCACGATCACCGTCGTCAGCCATCCCGAGGGCGGCACCCGGCGCCGTGCCTATCTCGCGCTGGCCACGCGCGACGTCGCCGAAGCCTTCGCCACGCCACCGGACGCCGTCATCGTCACTACCCAGACCCAGTACCACCCGCAGGTGGCCAGCCTGCTCGGTCCCCGGCTCGACGCGCGCCAACTGGTGCTGCTGGCGCCCGGGAACATGGGCTCGTGCTACTTCCGGCCCTGGCAGGACGGCGCCGGCTTCCTGCTGGCCGAGGGCGAAAGCCTGCCCTACGATGCGCGCCTGACCGCGCCGGGCGTGGTCGACGTCCTGTTCCGCAATACCCGCAACGCACTCGCCTTCGTGCCGCGCACGCGCGCCCGCGAAGGGCTGGAACGGGCCGCGCGCCTGTTCCCGACCTATGTTGCGACGCGCACCAACGTGGTCGAATCGGCGCTGCACAACCCGAACCTGATCGTGCACACGGTCGGCACCCTGCTGTCAGCCAGCCGCATCGAGTACGCGCAGGGCGAATTCTGGATGTACCGCGAAGCGTTCACGCCCTCGGTGCTGCGCCTGCTGGGCAAGCTGGACGACGAAAAGAACGCGGTGATCGAGGCCACCGGCGGGCGGCCCTCGCCCTACTTCGACGAATGCCGCTTCCGCAACGAGGAAGACCTGTCGCAGCCGGGACTGGCCGTATTCCGCCGCTATGCGCGCGAAGGCGGACCGAAGGGCCCGGCCGCCATCGACACCCGCTTCGTCACCGAGGATGTGCCGATGGGCCTGGCGCTGCTGTCCTCGATCGGCCGCCTGATGGAAGTACCGACGCCGGTGGCCGACGCCCTGATCGTGATCGCCGGCGCCCTGCTCGGACGCGACTTCCGGCGCGAGGGACGCAGCCTGGCCAGCCTCGGGCTCGGCCACCTGTCGGCCGACGAATTCCACCGCATCGTGAACGGATAGGCCGGTGGCTGCGCAAGGCTGGTTCGCAGCGCGCCTGGCACCGCGCTTCAGTAGCGGCTACTACACGTGGCGCCGCTTCCTGCCCGCGCACCTGCTGTACCACCCCGATTTCTTCCGCGTCGGCGCGCTGCTGGCGCAGGACGAGGCCGCACGCGCGCGAGAAGCGCAGCGGCGCCTGCGCCGGGTGCTGGTGCAGGCGCTCGAGCACGTACCCTGGTACCGGCGCACGGTGCGCCTCGGCCCGCTCGAGGCGGCGCACGAACCGCTGGCGCAGGTGCTGGCCTGCTTTCCATATCTCACCAAGGACGAGGTGATGGCGCAGCAGCGCGACTTCCTCGACCGCCGCGCCGACCCGCGCAAGCTGCTGTACGCGACCAGCGGCGGCTCGTCCGGCCAGGGCATCGGCATGTGGCGCAGCAAGCGCCTGGCCGACATCGAAAAAGCCTTCTTTACCCACGAGTGGGGCCGCTACGGCTTCTCCTTCGACAAGTCGCGCATCCTGCGCATCGGTGCCGACGCCCGCCGCCTGGCACACGAGACCCCGACCCGGGTGGTCGGCAACCGCCTGATGCTGTCGCCCTACCACGTCGCCGAAGCGCACCGAGCCGCCATCCTGGACGCCATCCGCCGCTTCCGCCCGGCCTACGTGCACGCCTACCCGAGTTCCGCCGCGGCGCTGGCCGAACTGCTGCATCCCGGCGAACTGGAAGCCCCGGTGCAGGCCGTGCTGCTGGCGTCGGAGCCGGCCACGCCGGCCCAGCTGGCGGCGATCCGGCGATTGTTCCGCTGCCCGGTCTCGCTCAACTACGGTCTGTCGGAACGCACCAACCTCGCTTTTGCCGACTATGGCGAGCAAGGCCTGTCGGGTTACCGGTTCCAGCCGCTGTACGGCTGGTCGGAAAACCGCGCCGACGACGAGCGCCTCGAGATCGTCGGCACCTCGCTGTGGAACGACGTGATGCCGCTGATCCGCTACCGCACCGGCGACTACGGCGGCATCGACGCGCGCGGACACTGCCCGGCCATCGACGGCCGCGGCCAGGAATTCCTGGTCGACCGCAGCGGGCGCCGCATCCCGGGCCTGGCCATCGTCATCGACGAGGCGACCTGGGACTTCGTGCGCCTGTACCAGGTGCGCCAGCGGCGGCCGGGCGAGATCACGCTGGCGGTGGTGCCGCGCCACGGCAGCCTGAGCGCCGACCAGCGCAACTATGTGCTGGACGCCCAGCGGCGGCGCTGGGGCGGCTTCTTCGACATCGCGCTGCAGGTCGAAAGCGACATCCCGCTGGCGCCGAACGGCAAGCGCAAGCTGGTGGTCAGCGCGCTATGCGCCTGAACCGCTCAGCGCCGCTCGCGCCACCACAGGCCGAGCATGGCCAGCGCGAATACCACGCCGAAGGGCCAGACCGGCAGCGGCCGCGTGTTGGCCGGTGCGTTCGCCGATGCCGGCACCGGCGTGCGCGCGGCATACACGGCGGTGGCGGCATGGCGCTGGGCGCGCTGCCACAGCGGCCAGTCCTTGTCCTCATAAATATAGAGTGCGCCCCGGGCCGGCTGTTTGTCGGCGGTCTGCAGGTGCAGCCAGCCGGCCATCGAAGGCCACAGCGCCACGCAGGCGGCATCGACGCTGTCGGCACGGCGCTGCCAGGCCAGGGTCTGCTGCAGCGCCGGGATGCCGACCGTGCCCGGCAGCGCCAGGCCGTCGCCGCGCGCGCACGCCACCAGGCGCTGGCGCGGCAGCGGCATCTCGTCCGGTGTCAGCCATTCGACGTCCTGCTTGCGGCGCACGCGCAGGCGGTCGAGCGCAGCCTGCCACCACAAGGCAAGCTGGCGCGGCTCGCTGATCGCATACCGGTGCCAGTCGCCGACACCGATCCAGGCGATGCGGCCCTGTTTCCAGTCGCGTGTCCAGACGCCGTCGGCGCCGCTCCACGCGCCCTGGCGCGCGCCGTTCGGGTTCAGCCCGGCCGAGGCCATCGGCAGCACGGTGCCGACGGTCTTGTCGGCCGGCTGCGGACTCAAGCCCAGGCCGATGCTGCGCGACCACAGGCTGGCATCGCCCGCATTCGCGCCCAGCACCAGCAGCGCCTTGCCGCCGGCCACGCGGGCCAGCAGCGCGGCGCGGGCGGCCTCGCCGGCGCGCTCGAACCAGGCGGCGTCGACGATCTCGAGATCCGGGTCCTTCATTTCGGCGCGCGCGGTCTCGCTGCGCGACAGGCTCTTGCCGAGCGCCACCTGCCAGTCGATGGTCGCATTGCTGCCGGCCAGCAGGTCGTCCAGCACGCGCAGGTCGAAGGATGGCGCACCGAAACGGCCGCGTACCTGCAGCGGCAGCGGTTCGCGCACCTGCAGCGGCACCGGCCCCCCGTCGACGGTCTTGCCGTCCGCATCCAGCAGGCGCGCGCGCAGCACCAGGCGCTCGGCCAGCGGCGGCAGCCACTGCACCGACAGCAGGCCGTCTCCCTTGGCTTCGGCCAGTACCTGGCCATTCTCGGCCAGCAGCTGCAGCCGGCCCGGCGCCTGCCAGGAACGGCGCAGCGTCAGCGTGAACATGCGGCCGAGCGCGATCTCGGACGGGAAATCGAGGGCGATCGAAGGACTGGACGGTTTCGTCCAGTTTAATGGACGCGCCGGCAAGTCCTGCCACTGGGCCGCGCGCAGACCGTCGCCGTCCAGGCGCAGCGCGCGCACGCCGTCCAGCGACAGCGGCGCAGCGCCGGACGACAGCGCCAGCGTGCTACCGCCCTCGCCCGGCAGCGTCAAGCTGCCGACGGTCCCGGCCAGCGCGACGCCGGCGGCGACGGCCAGCAGCGCATCGATCCAGCGCTTGCGGGCGGCATACACGGCGGCGCTCAGCAGGCCGATGGCCAGGGCGGCAATGGCGAGATACGTCATTGGCCACCTCCGCGCATGGCGCGTACAAAGGGCGTCTCGACCGCCGGCTGCGCCTGCAGCAGCACCGGTGCCTTGTCGACCGCACCGCGCAGCCAGGCGCGCAGCACCGGACGGCAGGCGGCGCAACCGTCGGCCACGTCCTGGATCGCGCGCTGGGCCGCCAGCCGCTGCTCGTCGTTGCCGATGCGCTCGCGCACCCAGTCATGGGCCGTCCGGGTCCACAGGGCCGGCAGCGGGCCGTCAGTGGCCAGCGCCCCCACCAGCTCGCGCAGCGCGGCCGGCACACTCTCGCCGGCGTCGTCCTGGGCGCGCTGGTAACTGGCGGCGCCGGCCATGTCGCCGCTCATGCGCTTGTCTTCCTTGATCGCCGGCGGGTTGAAGGCGGTCTTGTGCAGGTAGATGCGTTCGGACTGCTGCAATTCCTTGATCGCCACCAGCGCCTTGTTCTCGGGCGGCAGCGCGCCGTTCGGCTGGATCGCACGCAGCGCCTTTTCCGCGTCCCACATCGCGCTGAGAGCGCGCCGCAGCACCTTCTTGGTGGCGTCGTCGAACAGGGTCGCGTTCTCGGCCTGGTCGTGGGCGTGGCCGAACTCGTGCAGCACGTCCTGCTTTTCTCCCGGCTTCCCATGATCGTCGTGGTGTTCCTCTTCGCCGAACAGCGTCGATTCCTCGCCCAGGAACTGGCCATAGCGGCGCCGCAGCACGGCCTGGTCGGAGGCGATCGATTCGCTGCGCTCGCGCGCCTCGTCCGCACTCACCTTCTTGTTGCGCATGTCGGCCACCAGCTGTTCGGTGTCGATGATGACCTGGCGCTGGCTGCGCAGGCTTTCCGGTTTCACCAGCATCGGCAGCGCGGCGGTTTCTTCTTCCTCCTCGGACGGCGGCGCGGGCAGGCGCAGCGTGTAGGTCGGCGACTGCACCGTGTGCGCCCTGGCCGCATTGTCGGTGGCGCGGATGAAGAAATACAGCTCGTCGCCCGGCTCCATGCCGAGTTCGGACACCGTCCAGTTCTTGGCCCAGTCGCGGCGGCGCGGATCGTTTGATGCCGGCAGCGGCATCTCGCGGTCGCTGAAGCGGATGTTCTCGCCGCTGCCGCGCGCCAGGGTCAGGTGCATGGTGGCGCGCTGGATGCGGTAGTCGTCGCGCACCGCCACCGCGATGGTGGCCTGGGTGGCGTCGCGCGCCAACTCTTTCGTCATTTCGTTCGGCTGGGTCACGGTGATCTCGGGCGCATTGTCCGGCACCACCTTCAGCGTGTAGCGGGTGCCGCGCCAGCGCCAGAACACGGATTCGTCGGCGGTCCAGCGCGCGCAGTCGCGGCCGGCCTGCAGCGTGCGGCCGTCGCTCAGTTCGATGGTTTCGGTAGCGGCAGCCGGCGCCTGCAGGCACCATTCGACCACGGTCTGTTCCGGCACCTGCAGGTCGCGCGGCGCCGCGGTGGACGGCTTCTCGCCGGTGTAGGCCGGCGGCGCCAGCTTGAGCAGCAACTCGGCGCGCGCGGCGGCAGCGGTGCCGGGCCTGGCGGCGCCCGGCACTTGGGCGGCGGCCGTGCTGGATGCGCCCGGCAGCAGCGCCGCACCCCAGGCCAGCGCGGCCAGCGCCACATTGGCGCCCAGCCACGGCAGGCCGGCCGGCACGTGCGTGCGCACGATGGCACGCACGCGCTGCGGGTTCAGGCTGGCGCCGATACGTTCGAGCAGGCGTGCGCGCTGCAGCCGTGCCACCGGCGAGTCGACACCGACGCCGGTGAGCAGCGCCGCGCTGTCCTCCATTTCGGGCACGGCGCCGTCGACCCAGGCGCTCCAGCCATGCATGACCTGGCGCTGCAGGCGCAGGCCGTCCCAGGCGCAGAACGCCGTCCAGGCCAGCAGGCCGGGGCCCGAGCGCAGCGCCAGCCAGGGCACACTGCCGGCCGCCCACAAACCGGCGCGGCGCAGCAGGGCCGCACGATACAAGCGGCGTGCAATATCAGCGTCGCCGGACATGGGTCACGATCCTTTCCAGAGCAAACAACACGAGCAGCGCGATCGACAGCATGTCGCGCAGCGCGCCGCCGGCCGGGCCGGCCGGGGCCTTGGCGTCCGCCGTCAGCACCTGCGGCGGCGCAGTGAACGGCTGCGGCGGGTACTGCAGGCGCTGCCAGGCGGCCAGCAGCGCACGTGCATCGTCGGCTGCATCGTCGTCACCAGCGAGCGGCCAGGTTTCCATCGTCCACAGGCGGCCGCGCGCGCTGTCGGCGTAGCGGATCCGGCCTGCCTCCTTATATTTAGCCAGTTCGGGGAACACGCGCGCATCGCCGATCCACCACAGCGGCGCACGTATGCCGGCCGGGGGCGCCTCCGGCAAGTCCCAGACGATCAATTCGGTCTTCGGTCCCGGCCTGGCATCGACCACGTAGCGCAGCGCACCGGCCGGCGCCGCGAACAGGCGGCGCCAGGCATCCGGCCGCCCGCTGAACACGGCCACGTGGCGCTCCACGCCGGCCGGCGCGGCCGCCTGCGAGCGCAGCACCACCGCGTGCTGGAAGCGCGGCAGCGTGGCCGGCATGGCGACGTCACCGACCACCAGCAGGCGCGCTTCCGGCTTGAACTCGCGCTCGTGCGCATGCAGCCAGTTGACGGCGTCGCGGTCCGGCAGCGTCATGCGGCGCGCTTCCTTCAAGCCGGCGGCCTCCTTGTCGACCAGCGCCGGCGCGGTGCCCGGCACCACCAGCACCGTGTCGCCGCGCCACGGCAGCACCAGGTCGGCCAGCAGCGCGATCAGGGTCGCCAGCAGCAGGCAGCGCAGCAACAGCAGCACCGGATCGCTCCAGCGCCACACGCGCAACTGCTTCGGCTGTGCGACCGGCAGGAAGCGCGCCGAAGCCAGCGGTGCGCTCTTCGTCTGTTCGCGCTTCTGGCGGTGCCACAGGATCGGCAGGATCAGGACGGGCAGCGCCCACCACCACAAACTGTTCATGCGCGCACCGCCTTGCGCAGCCAGGTGCGCAATACTTCACCCGGCGCCTGCTCGATCCGGGCGCACAGGAGCGGCAGGTCGTTCTGGCGGCAGTCGGAGACCACCGTGGCAAAATGGGCTTCGCGGTTGCGCACGTAGGCCGCGCGCACGTCGCGCCCGAAGCGGAACACCTGGCTGCCCTGCTCCGGGTCCCGATATGCAAGGGCCGGATCGAAACTGGCCTGCACCTCGGCCTCGGTCTGCAGGCACAGCGCGCGCACGTCGTGGCGCATGCGGCGCAGGCGCAGCATCGCTTCCGACAGCGGCGACGGCCAGTCGAGGAAATCGCCGGCCACGCACACCACGCTGGGCGCGGGCGAGAAATGCAGGCTGGCGCGCAGGGTGTCGCTGCCGGGCAGCGTGCCGACAGCGTCGGTGCGGTTCAACTGGGCCAGCACGCGCTGCAACTGGCGCGGGCCGCGCGCCGCCGGGGTGAAATGGGCGCGCTCGCCCTGGCACACCACCAGGCCGAAGGCATCGCCCTGGCGCTGCGCGAGCGCCGCCACGCAGGCCAGCATCACGCGTGCGTACTGCAGCTTGGTGAGCTCGGGAACGGCACGGCTCGGCTCCAGCATCGACGCCGTGGCGTCCAGCACCAGCCACACCGCGACGTGGCTGTCGCGCTCGGCCTCGCGCACGAAATAGCGGTCGGCGCGCGCCATCAGCTTCCAGTCGACGCGGCGCCACTCGTCGCCCGGCGCGTAGGCGCGGTATTCCGAGAACTCGACGCCGGCGCCGCGCTCGCGCCCGGCGTGGATGCCGTGCCCGAGGCCCGCCAGCACGTGGCGGATCACGAGGTCGAGTCTGGCCGTGTGCGCGATCAGCGCGCTGCTATCCAGCATCGGCTTACTGGACGCGGATGCCGTCGCGCAGCGCGGCCAGCACGTCGGCGATGGCGATGCCGTCGGCTTCGGCCTCGAAATTGCGCAGCACGCGGTGGGCCAGCACCGGCAGCAGCATGGCGCCGATGTCCTCGCGCGTGACCGCCAGGCGGCCCTGCATCAGCGCGCGCGCCTTGGATGCCAGCACCAGCGCCTGGCCGGCGCGCGGACCGGCGCCCCAGCCGATGTGCTTGCGGATCGCTTCCACCGGCGAATCCGCCGGGCGGGTGGCGCGCACCAGGCGGGTGGCGTAGCGCAGCATCGGGTCGCCGATCTCGATGTCGCGCACCAGCTGCTGCAGACGCAGCAGGGTATCGAGCGTCATCGCCGGCTCGGCGTCGCGCAGGCCGGCGTGGGTGGTGGCGCCCACCATCATGATCTCTTCTTCCTCGGTCGGGTAGCCGACGTCGATGCGCAGCAGGAAGCGGTCGAGCTGGGCTTCCGGCAGCGGATAGGTGCCGGCCTGCTCGATCGGGTTCTGGGTCGCCAGCACGAAAAAGGGTTTCGGGAGCTTGTGGGTCTGGCCGGCGAAGGTGACCGAGCGCTCCTGCATCGCTTCCAGCAGCGCCGACTGCGTCTTGGGCGGTGCGCGGTTGATCTCGTCGGCCAGCAGCACCTGCGTGAACACGGGGCCCGGCTGGAAGCGGAACACGCGCTGGCGCGTGCTCTGGTCTTCTTCCAGGATCTCGGTGCCGACGATATCCGAGGGCATCAGGTCGGGCGTGAACTGCACGCGGCGGAACTGCATGTCGGTGGCCTGCGCCAGCGACTTCACCAGCAGGGTTTTACCCAGGCCCGGCACGCCCTCGACCAGCGTGTGGCCGCCGGCCAGCAGGCAGGTGATGAGCAGGTCGACCACGTCCCGCTGGCCGATGATGACGCGGCCCATGCTGGCCTTCAGCGCATCGACCTTGCCGACCAGGTCGCCGATCTCGTTTTCCGTCCAGTCCACTTCCGCCGCTCGCCGTTCCACTGATTATGCTCCCAATGCGTATTGAATGATGTTCACTGCAAACCGCGTGTTGTCGACCGCCAGAAAGCGCTTGTTGCGGAAGTCGTAATCCCACTCGCAGCCGTAATCCTTGTTGGAGTACAGGACGCCGATGCGTCCGTTGATCTCGATCGCGCGCAGGTACTCGTGCACGAGATCGTCGCCCCAGCCGTTCAGCTCCACCGAGGTATTCGGCGGCCCGTCGAACTTGAAGAAGCTGGAATACAGGCGGTGGTTGTTCGGGATCTTCTTCATGGCCGTGGCGCCGAAGATGCGCGCCATCTCGGCCTCGAAGGACTTCGCGAACAAGCCGTCGATGTCGTGGTTGCAGTCGTCCACGAAGACGAAGCCGCCGCCCTTCACGTAGCGCTCGAAGTTGCGCCGCTCGGCCGGGGTGAACTGCACCAGCTTGTGCCCGGCCAGGTAGCAGAACGGCGCTTCCAGCATCTTCGGGTCGGACAGCGCGACCAGGCGCTCGGCCGTGTCCACGCGCAGGGTCGTGTACTCGACCAGCGAATTCAGCACGTTGCTGGGCATGCGCTGGTCGACGTCCCAATCCCCGGATTCCCAGGTCAGGCGCGTGAAGTAAAAATCGAAATTCGCCACTTCAATCCGCCATTACACCGCGTCGGACAGCGAGGTGAAGTTGAAGTCGCGGATGCGCATCGGCGGCAGCACCATCTGGAACGGCACTTCGTCGCCGCCGATGATCACCGGCTTGCCCAGTTCGTCGACGTTGTTCAGGATCGTGACCGGGCTTTCGTTGAAGCGGAAGTTCTTCACCGGGTACTTGATCTTGCCGTTCTCGACGTAGAAGGTGCCGTCGCGCGTCAGGCCGGTCAGCAGCAGCGACTGCGGATCGACCATGCGGATGTACCAGGTGCGGGTGACCACGATGCCCTTCTTGGTACTGGCGATCAGCTCGTCCAGCGACTTGGTGCCGCCGGCCATGATCATGTTGCCGTGGCGCGCGGTCGGCGCCTTGCCGTTCTTCTGCGCCCAGAAGCGCGAGTAGTCGAGCGAGGCAACCTTGCCGTCCTTGATCAGGTCGGTGCGCTGGCGCGCCAGCATCGAGTTGCTGTCCCAGGGACTGACCGGCACGTCCTTGTCCCACGGGTCGGCCCAGACGTTGACCTGCTCGTCGAACAGCTTCTCGCCCAGGCGGTTGCCGCCGCCCTTCTTGGCCAGGAAGCTGCGGCCCTCGTCGGCCTGGCGTGCACCGAAGGCGCCGAACATGCGGCCCAGGATTTCCGAGGTGGCCGCCGGTTCCAGGATCACGGTGTAGCGGCCCGGCTCCAGCGCCTTCGCCTCGCTTGACCTCAGCGCCTTTTCCATCGCGACCTCGACCGCCTCGCGCGCATCGAAGCGCTTGGCGTCGACCGCCGAGCGGGTTACCCAGCCCGAACCGCGGCCGTCTTCGGTGCGCGCGGTGCAGGTGAAGCCCAGGTCGGTGAATTCGCGGTGCCCGAACACGCCCTTGGAATTGGCGATGGTCTCGAAGCCCATGCTGTCGTTGAAGAAGCCGGCGGTGACCAGCTTGTTCTTGCGGCCGGCGCTGATCGCCTGCGCGGCCACCTCGGCGCGGTAGTCCGGGTCGATGGCGGCGGTGCTGGCGAAATAGGTACCGCTGGCCTTGTAGTCCTGCTTGGCGATGGCCGGCACGAACTCCGGGTTTTCCGGTGCTAGGCGGGCGATGTCCTCGGCGCGGCGCACCGCGCGTTCCAGCGACTTGTCGTCGAATTCGTTGATGGTGGCGGTGCCCTGGCGCTTGCCGAAGGCCACCGTCACGGTGAGGCGCTGGTCTTCGGTCAGGCCGGCGGTGGAGACGCTGTTGCGCGCGAAGCGGACGTTGCCCTCGCGGCTGCCCGAGATGGCGACGCTGCACTCATCGGCCTTGGAAAAGCCGAGTACGCGGTCGCAGATGCGCTTGGTATCTTCCTGGTTCAGCTGTTTCATGTCGTTTCCTGATTAGCCGATCTTGCGGCCGGTATTGATCACGTTGATGCCGTTGAAGCGCGTGGTCGCGGAGCCGTGCGACACCGCGCTGACCTGGCTCGGCTGGCCCTTGCCGTCGAAGAAGGAGCCGCTCATGCGCCAGTCGCGCTCGTCGCAGGTGGCGGCGCAGGCGTTCCAGAAGTCCTGGGTGTTCGACTGGTAGGCCACGTCTTCCAGCATCTGGCCGATCTTGCCGTCCTTGATTTCGTAGTACAGCTGGCCGCCGAACTGGAAGTTGTAGCGCTGCTGGTCGATGGAGTACGAACCGCGTCCGAGCACGTAGATGCCGCGCTTGACGTCCTTGACCATCTCGTCGGGTGTCATGCGCTTGCTGCCCGCCTGCAGCGACACGTTGGGCATGCGCTGGAACTGCACGTTGCTCCAGCTGTCGGCGTACGAGCAGCCGTGCGATTCCTTTTCGCCGATGATGTGGGCCTGGTCGCGCGTGGCCTGGTAATTCACCAGGATGCCGTCCTTGATGATCTCCCAGCGCTTGGGCGCCACGCCCTCGTCGTCGTAACCGACCGCGCCGAGCGAGCCCGGGGTGCTCTTGTCGGCCACGATGGTCACTTTATCGGAGCCGAACTTGAATTTCTTCGACTGCCATTTATCCAGCGTGCAGAAGCTGGTGCCGGCGTAGTTGGCTTCGTAGCCGAGCACGCGGTCCAGCTCCGTCGGGTGGCCGACCGATTCGTGGATCGTCAGGAACAGGTTTTCCGGCGCCAGCACCAGGTCGTACTTGCCCGGGTCGACGCTCTTGGCGGTCAGCTTTTCGCGCGCCTGGCGGCCGGCGTTCCTGGCTTCCTCGACGATGTCGTAGCCGCCCTTGTACAGCGTGGTCACGCCGCCGGCGGCGCGGATCTTGTGCTCGGGTTTCGCTTCGAAATATTCGTAGCCCATGCCCACCGGCGGCGCCAGGCCGGCGCGCGAGCGGAACTTGCCGCTGGCCTTGTCGACCGCGGTGGCGTTGATCGGCGCCCACAGGCGGTGGATGTCCTGGTCGATGTAGGAACCGTCGGTGGAAGCGAAATACTTCTGCTGGTTCACCTGGAACAGGTTGGCCGTCATGAAGCTGGCGCCGGCATCCAGGCCCGCCTTGTTCGCGGCGATCAGCATCTCGGCCTTCTCCTTCACCGGCACCGTGCGCCAGTCCTTCCTGAACGGCGTGGCCCAGGCGACTTCGCCCACGCCCTTCACCGGCGCCAGCTGGACCGGTTCGGTCTGCAGTTTGGCATTGGCCTTGGCGATCGCCACCGCCTGGCGCGCCGCGTTGGCGACCGCGTCCGGCGTCATCGCATTGGTGGCGGCGAAGCCGTAGGCACCGTTGCAGATCACGCGCACGCCGACGCCGCTCGATTCGGTGTTGGTGACGCCTTCGACGTTCAGGTCGCGCGTGGTGATGTATTGGTTCAGGTAGCGGCCGATGCGCACGTCGCAGTAGGAAGCGCCGGCTTTGCGGGCGGCGTCCATGGCGGTGTCGGCCAGCGATTTCTTGAAGCTGACGGCCAGCGGGTTGAACAGCTCTTCGGCGGCGATGGCGTTGCCGAAGACGGGGACCAGCATGGTGCCGGCGGTGCCGGCGCCGATTTTCAGGAAGGTACGGCGTTCCATTGATTCTCCAGGTGCCCGAGAAGGCCACGTACGTTGGCACGTCATCCCCGCGAAGGCGGGGATCCAAGTTCGTTGCGACTCGCCGGACTTGGGTTCCCGCCTTCGCGGGAACGACGTTCAAAGGTGACGGGCCAAAAAGTAGTGCGTCAGCAGGTCATACGGCGTCGGACAAGGACGTGAAATTGAAATCCCTGACCTTCATCGGCGGAATCGACATCTGGAACGGCGCCTCGTCGCCGCCGATGATCACCGGCTTGCCGATTTCCTCGATGTTGTTCAGCATGCTCACCGGGCTCTCGTTGAAGCGGAAGTTCTTGATCGGGTACTTGATCTTGCCGTTCTCGATGTAGAAGGTGCCGTCGCGGGTCAGGCCGGTCAGCAGCACCGATTGCGGGTCGACCATCCGGATGTACCAGGTGCGGGTGACCAGGATGCCCTTCTTGGTGCTGGCGATCAGGTCGGCGGTGGTTTTATCGGTGCCGGCCATGATGATGTTGCCTGGCGTCGCGGTCGGCTTCACGCCCTTCTTCTTGGCCCAGTACTGCGAGTACTGCAGCGCGTTGACGCGGCCGTCCTTGATGATGTCCATGCGTTCGCGCGCGATCAGCGAGCCGGTGTCCCACGGCAGCACCGGGGCGTCCGGGTTCCACGGGTCGGCCCAGATGTTCACCTGCGAATCGAACAGCTTGTCGCCCAGGCGCGAGGCGCCGCCCTTCTTCGACAGGAAGCTGCGGCCTTCGTCGGTCTGGCGCGCGTCGAAGCCGAACAGCATGTAGCCGAGCAGGTCGGAGGTGGCGGCCGGCTCCAGGATCACGGTGTAGCGGCCCGGTTCCAGCGCTTTCGCATCGACCGAGCGCAGCGCCTTTTCGATCGCCACGTCGGCCGCTTCGCGCGGGTCGAAGCGGGCGGCGTCGTTGGCCGAGCGCTTGACCCAGCCCGAACCGCGGCCGTCTTCGGTGCGCACGGTGCAGGTGAAATCGAGGCCGGTGGTCTGCTGGTGGCCGAACACGCCGTTCGAGTTGGCGACCGTGGAGAAGGCGGTGCTGTCGTTGAAGAAGCCGGCCGCGACCAGCTTGTTCTTCCGGCAGGCCTCGATCGCGTAGGCGGCGGCCTGGGCGCGGTATTCCGGATCGATGGCGGCGGTCTTGGCGCTGAAGGTGTCGGACGCCTTGTAGTTCTGCTTGGCGACGGTCGGCATGAATTCCGGATTTTCCGGCGCCAGGCGCGCCAGGTCTTCGGCGCGGCGCACGACTTTTTCCAGCGACTTGTCGTCGAACTCGTTGACGGTGGCGGTGCCCTGGCGCTTGCCGAAGGCCACCTGCACCGCGACGCTGGTGTCTTCGGCCAGGCCGGCGGTCGATACGGCGTTGCGCGCGAAGCGGATGTTGCCCTGGCGGCTGCCGCCGACGCTGACGATGCATTCGTCGGCCTTGCTGTACTTGAGCACGCGCTCGCAGATTTGCTTGGTTTGTTCCTGGGTCAGGATGGTCATGGTATGGGGTCCCTGCCTTAGCCGATCTTGCGGGCGGTGTTGATGACGTTGATGCCGTTGAAACGCGCGGTGCTCGAACCGTGCGAGACGATCGAGATCTGCGGCGGCTGGCCCTTGCCGTCGAAGAAGGAGCCGCCCATGCGCCAGTCGCGCTCGTCGCACAGCGCCGTGCACGCACTCCAGAAGTCCTGGGTGTTCGACTGGTAGGCCACGTCTTCCAGCATCTGGCCGATCTTGCCGTTGTTGATCTCGTAGAACAGCTGGCCGCCGAACTGGAAGTTGTAGCGCTGCTGGTCAATCGAGAACGAGCCGTCGCCGACGATGTAGATGCCCTTCTTGATGTCCTTGACCATCTCTTCCGGGGTCATCTTCTTGGCGCCGGCCTGCAGCGACACGTTCGGCATGCGCTGGAACTGCACGTTGCTCCAGCTGTCCGCGTACGAGCAGCCGTGCGATTCCTTTTCGCCGATGATGTGGGCCTGGTCGCGCGTGGCCTGGTAATTCACCAGGATGCCGTCCTTGATGATGTCCCAGCGCTTGGTCTTGACGCCCTCGTCGTCGTAGCCGACGCAGCCGAGCGAGCCCGGGGTGGTCTTGTCGGCGACGATGTGCACCAGCGGCGAGCCGTACTTGAAGTTCTTGCTCTGCCACTTGTCGAGGGTGGCGAAGCTGGTGCCGGCGTAGTTGGCTTCGTAGCCGAGCACGCGGTCCAGTTCCGTCGGGTGGCCGACCGATTCGTGGATGGTCAGCCACAGGTGTTCCGGCGACAGCATCAGGTCGTACTTGCCCGGCGTGACCGACTTTGCGGTCAGCTTGCGCTTGGCATCGCGGCCGGCGGCGCGCGCGTCCTCGACGATGTCGTAGGACTTCGTGTACAGCGTGGCGACGCCGCCGGCGGCCTTGATCTTGTCCTCGGCGCGCGCGTCCAGGTATTCGTAGCCCATGCCCACCGGGGTCGACAGGCCGCTGCGCGAGCGGAACTTGCCGGTGGCCTTGTCGACCGCGGTGGCGCTCAGCGGCGCCCACAGGCGCTGCAGGTCCTGGTCGATGTAGGAGCCGTCGGTCGATGCAAAATACTTCTGCTGGTTCACCTGGAACAGCATCGACTGCATGAAGTTGGCGCCGCCGTCCATGCCGGCTTTGTTCGCGGCGATCAGGAGCTCGGCCTTTTCCTTGATCGGCACCGTGCGCCAGTCCTTTTTGACCGGGGTGGCCCAGCTGACTTCCCCCACGCCCTTGACCGGCGCCAGCTGCACCGGCTCCGACTGCAGGCGGGCGTTGGCCTTGGCGATCGCCACCGCCTGGCGCGCCGCGCCGGCGATGCCGTCCGGGGTCATGTCGCTGGTGGCGGCAAAGCCGTAGGCACCGTTGCAGATCACGCGCACGCCGACGCCCGCCGACTCGGTGTTGGTCACGTTCTCGACGTTCAGGTCGCGCGTGACGATGTACTGGTTGAGATAGCGCCCCAGGCGCACGTCGCAGTAGGAAGCGCCGGCCTTGGTGGCGGCGTTCATGGCGATGTCGGCCAGCGCCTTCTTGGCGGTCACGGGCATCGGGTTGAGCAGCTCTTCGGCGGCGATCGCGCGTCCGAATACGGGCACCAGCATCGACCCGAAGGCCATCCCGCTGATGTTGAGGAAGGTACGGCGTTCCATGAATGTCTTCTCCTGATATCACACGGTGGTCTTGGACAGCGGCCCGCTTGACGGACCTATGTTCTTTTACTGCAGCGCATCATGACGTACGACAAAGTCGCATCGGAAAACTGTTAAAACATAGCAGCAAGTTGATGTTTTGAATAGGCAATCTTTATGCCATGTGCAAGATCTCGGGCCTGCTGTGTCCGCGCCGGTGTCCGCAGGGTGTCCGCCCCGTGTCCGCACCCGATGCGGCGGACACTTCGACATATGCATGCGTATGGAACGCGCACCTCGGCAACGCAGACGCTCCAGCGCGGTGCGGCCCGTGCACATCGGCCGCGCGTGACAATTTGTGCATTTTTGCGTGGCGGGCGCGTGTATATTGCCTCAGCACTTTTTGTATGGCCCACCGCAGACCCCAAGGAATCCATGAAGATCGTCCGCATCGCCGCCGCCGTCGCTTGCGCGGCTTTTGCCGTGCAGGCGCAGGCACAGGCGCAGTTCGAAAGCCAGGCCGCCGCCCCTGCCACGCCACCCAGCGCGGCCACCGCCCCCGCCACCGCGCCGGCGCCCTCGCCCGCCGTCGAGAACTCGGTCGTCAAGATCTTCTCGACCCTGCGCCGCCCCGATCCCTATAAACCGTGGACCAAGGCGACGCCGCAGGAAGTCACCGGCTCGGGCGTGGTCATCGAAGGCAAGCGCATCCTGACCAACGCGCACGTGGTCGGCTACGCCAGCCAGGTGCAGGTGCAGGCCAGCCAGGACGGCGACAAGGTCGGTGCCACCGTGGTCGCGATCGCGCGCGGCATGGACCTGGCCATCCTCAAGCTCGACGACGAATCCTTCTTCGACAAGCACGCGCCGGTACCGCGCGCCAGCGTGCTGCCGGACGTGCGCGAAGCCGTGATGGCCTACGGCTACCCGGTGGGCGGCAATTCGCTGTCGATCACCAAGGGCATCGTGTCGCGCGTCGAATTCGTGCCCTACGGCGCCGGCAACGCCGGCCTGCGCGTGCAGATCGACGCCCCGATCAATCCCGGCAACAGCGGCGGCCCGGTGGTCGCCGGCGACAAGATGGTCGGCCTGGCGTTTTCCGGCGTGGTCAACGCCAACAACATCGGCTACGTGATCCCCAACGAGGAAGTCGAGCTGTTCCTGCGCGACGTCGCCGACGGCCGCTACGACGGCAAGCCGCTGCTGGCGGACGACGTCCAGACCCTGGAAAACCCGGTGCTGCGCCAGTACCTGAAGCTCGACAAGTCGGTCGAAGGCGCGGTCGTGCACCGCCCCTACCGCAGCGACGCGTCGTATCCGCTGAAGGAGTGGGACGTGATCACCCGCATCGGCGACTACCCCATCGACAACCAGGGCATGGTCAAGCTCGGCCCCAACCTGCGCGTGCGTTTCCAGTACCGCGTGCAGCAGGTGGCGAAGGACGGCAAGGTGCCGCTGACCGTGGTCCGCGCCGGCAAGGAAATGCAGGTGCAGGTGCCGGTCGGCGGCCCGCGTCCGCTCCTGATCCCGAGCCTGGAGGGCGGCTACCCGTCCTACTTCGTGTACGGTCCGATCGTGTTCTCGCGCGCCACCGCCGAATACCTGGCCTTCCTGAACGCCAACCCGGTGATGACCAACGCCTTCGGCTTCAACGGCAGCCCGCTGGTGACGCGCCGCGGCGAGGACCGCGACGCCCGGCATGAAGAACTGGTGGTGATCAGCTCGCCCTTCTTCCCGCACAAGCTGGTGACCGGCTATTCGAACCGCTTCGGCTCGGTGGTGGAATCGGTCAACGGCGTGCCGGTGCGCAGCCTGCGCCACCTGGTGGCCCTGCTGCGCGACCTGAAGGACGAGCTGGTGGTGCTGCGCTTCGACCAGCGCGCCGGCGAGACCATGGTCCTGCCGCGCAAGGCCCTGCTGGAGGCCACCGACGGCATCCTGTCCGACAACGGCATCCGTTCCCAGGGCTCGCCGGACATGATGGAAGTCTGGAACGGCAAGAAGACCTGACACGATGAAGGCATCGATCCTGCGCGCCGCGGTGGGCATGGCTGCCCTGCTTGGCGCCTCAGGGATGACGGCGGCGCCGCTGCAGTCCCCGACGCCGCCGGCCGCCCGGCTGATGGCACTGGCCTTTCCCGGCTGGCGCGACGACGAGGCCGGCCGCCTGCAGACCGCGACGCTGCCCCACCTGGCCGGCGGCGTGCACGGCGGCCACGCCGGCTGGCACGAAGGCGCCAACCGCGTGCTGGCCCTTCCCGGCCCGGTGCTGCGCATCGACGCCACCCACCTGATCCTGATCGCCGGCCTGGTCCCGGCCGCGCCGGACGGCAGCCGGGCCGCGGTGCCCCAGCTGACGCCGATGGCGCTGGCCGCCCGGCGTTTCGAGCGCCGCGGCGACGTTTGGCGGACGAGCGGCAGCCAGGACGTGTTCGCCCTGCGCGGCTTTGCCGGCAGCGCCCGGCTGCGCGCGGCCGCGCTGTCGCGCCGCCACCAGGGCGTGGCGGTCGAATACGGCAGCTGCTTCGACGGCTACTGCGGCACCTGGCTGGCGCTGTACGAACTGGACAAGGACACGGTGCGGCACGAGCCGGTGGTGGAGCTGGCGCTGGGCGGCGACAACCTCGAGGGCGGCGCCGATTGCGCGCGGCGCCTGCAGCCGCTGCGCAAGCCGCAGGCGCTGGCCGTGGCCGCGCGCGGCAGCGATGCGGCGCTGGACGAGCACGACTGCTACGCGATCGAGAGCAGCTGGAGCATCGACACGGGCCGCGCACAGCCGGGCGACCTGACGATCCGCTACCAGGGCACGATGAGCCGCGCGGACGAGCACACGGCGGCGCCGGTGGCGATCGACCAGCAGCAGGTGCTGCGCTATGAAAGCGGGCGGTATCGGGCGGTGTCGGGGTTCAATCCGGTGCCGCCGATTTGAAATCCAGCGCATGGCAGCGCTGATCCGGACAGCTGACGCATGAACGTCGCCCCTGCGAAGGCAGGGGCCCAAGTCGCATGAGCTGACGCGGTGCATGCAGAAATTGGGCCCCTGCCTTCGCAGGGGCGACGTGCGATGGGTGCGGATCTGGGCTTACGGCGCCTTCTTGACCGGCATGAAGTTCAGATCCTGGAAGTCATAGCTGAAATCCGTCTCCGTCGAAATCGGCTGCATCTTCATGCGCTCGATGCTGCCGTCCGGATTCAGCGCGAAGGTCACGTAGGCATCCGCATTGAAGTTGCGCTCCTTCCAGCGCACGATGAAGGTATCGTGCTGGAAGTGCTCGAGTTCCCCGGTCAGGTCCGGCGTGCGCGCGAACGACAGGATCTGCTTGTTGCCGGTGTGTTTGATGGTGGCGATGCCGTACCACGGATCCTGGTAATCGCCGTCGTAGGCGCTGCGCGCCAGCGAAGGTTGCGATTTGGCGGCGCGCGCCGCCTTGGTGGTGGCCAGGCGTGCCTGTTCCTTGGCGTGGTTCTCGTTCTCGACCGCGGCCACGGCGCCGATCCAGTCCGGCGCGTTCGGCCGATTTTGCTCCATATTCAGGTAACGGTCGACCAGCTGGTACTGCAGCGCGTTGATCGAACCGCCGCTCTCGGCATTGGTCAGGATCGCGATGCCCAGCTTCGCTTCCGGCACCAGCACCACCTTCGAATAGAAGCCCTGCAGCGCGCCGCTGTGCAGCGCCATCAGCTTGCCCTGCCAGTCGCGCAGCTGGAAGCCGAGGCCGTAGGCGGCGAAATTGGCGCGGGTCCCGGCCAGCTTCGGATTCGGCTCGCTGATGCGCATCGGCGTCTGCGCGGTCCACATTTCGCGCGCCTGCTTGGCGCTGAACAGGCGCGTCTCCTTGCCATCCGCGCCCTTGCCCAGGCTGCCGCCGGCGAGCAGCACGTTCATCCAGCGCGCGATGTCCTCGGCGTTGGTGTTGATGCCCACCGCGCCCACCGCATTCGGCACCGGCATCGCTTTCACCGCGGCGATCTTGCCGTCGATCTTGCTGTGCGCGTTGGCGACGTTCGGGTTGCCGGCGTTTTCCGCCAGGCTGGTGGTGGTGGTCGCCATCCCGACGGGGGCCAGAATGCGCTCGTGGATGGTTTCGCCCCAGGTCTTGCCGGACTTGGCGGCGATGATCTTGCCGGCCACGATGTACAGCAGGTTGTCGTAGGCGTAGCTGCTGCGGAAGCTGGTGCTCGGCGCGATGAAGCGCAGCTTGTGGATGATCTCGTCGGTGCTGAAATTCGTGGTCGGCCACCACAGCAGGTCGCCGGCGCCCAGGCCCAGGCCACTGCGGTGGGTCAGCAGGTCGCGCACCGTCATCTCGTGCGTGACGTAGGCGTCGTACATCTGGAAGTCGGGCAGGTGCTTGGTGACCGGATCGTCCCAGGCCAGCTTGCCTTCGTCGACCAGCATCGCCAGCGCGGCGGCGGTGAAGGCCTTCGAATTGGAGGCGACTTCGAACAGGGTCTTCGCATCGACCTTCTCGGGCGCGCCCAGCTTGCGCACGCCGAAGCCCCGGGCGGCGATGACCTTGCCGTCCTTGACCACGGCGATCGCGATCCCGGGCACGTCGAACAGTTTCATGGCGCGGGTGACGTCGGCTTCCAGGTTGTAGGCCGCTGCACCGGCACTGGTATTGAGGGTGGCCGGGGCGGCGGGAACGGTGGCCGGCGCCTGGGCGAAGGCGGCGCTGGAAAAGGCGATCAAGAGGGCTGCGGCGATGCGGGTCATGGAGTGCACTTTCGGGTCGGGGATGCGGGAACGATAAGCGCGAGCAGAATAGCACTTTCACCTGGGGCGCGGAAGCAAGGCGGCCCGCAGTTGGCAGGCTGCCATCGCGTGCCATGGCCGCTCTCTGCTATGATCCGCCCTTTTCGCCGGGTCCCCTCATGGATGCCTTTCTCGTTTCAACCGGCATCGTCGCCCTCGCCGAAATCGGCGACAAGACCCAGCTGCTGGCCTTCCTGCTGGCCGCCCGCTTCCGCCGTCCGCTGCCGATCGTGCTCGGCATTCTTGTCGCCACCGTCGCCAACCACGCCTTCGCGGCCGCGGTCGGCGCCCTGGCCGCCAGACTGCTCGGCCCGGACGTGATGCGCTGGGCGCTCGGCATCGCCTTCATCGCGATGGCGGCCTGGATCATGGTGCCGGACGAGATCGACGGCGACGAAGCGCCGCTGGCCAGGTTCGGCGTGTTCCTGACCACCGTGGCCGCCTTCTTCATGGCCGAGATGGGCGACAAGACGCAAGTGGCCACCGTCGCGCTGGCGGCGCGCTATCCATCCGTCGTGTGGGTGGTGGCCGGGACCACGCTGGGCATGATGCTGGCGAACGTGCCGGCCGTGTATTTCGGCGACCGGATCGCGGGCAAGGCGCCGTTGAAGCTGGTGCATGGGATTGCCGCGCTGATCTTTGTGGTGCTGGGTATTGCCACCTTGCTGGGGGCTGGACGAAACCTGGGATTCTGATCAACCCACTGCAGGTGAAACCGTCGCCCCTGCGAAGGCAGGGGCGACGTTCTTGCGCAGCGGGTAGCGATCAGCGCAGCGGGTCCGCCTCGACCTGATTCACCCACACCGGCGCCGACCACAGCACCTTGCCATCCTCCTGCGTCACCTTCACGTAATAGAAATGCGCCCCCGGCGCCGGCGTGAACGTCACCTCCGCCTCGCTCGCCAGCTGCGTCACCGTTCCGTTGCGCCCTGGGACGCCCTCCATCAGCGCCACCGCCGCCACCCGCCCCCCGGCATCGCTGGCGTAGTGCGTCTTCAGCGTCAGCGGGCCGCTGTTGTCGAAGCGTTCGCCCATCAGGTGGCCGTTGGCGCTCAAGACCAGTTGCGCGTTCTTGTCCATGGTCGCGAACACGCGGCGCGCGCGCAGGGCGTCGACGAAGCTGTCGCGCGTCAGCGGCACGCCGTTCGGGATCAGCACCGCGGTACGGTTGCTGTACGAGGCGCCCCAGTTGGCGCAGTGGTTGTCTTGGTTGCTGCTGAAGGCGACGTGGAAACCCGCCTCCAGTGCCTTGTTGCAGGCCTGTTCGAAGTTGCTGCGCCGGGTCTCGCCTTCCTTGTCGTTCGTCGAGAAGGCCGAGCTGTTCATCACTTCGCACAGGGCCATCGCCTGGTCGCCGTCCGCCGTGTAGCCGAGCGCGACGCCGTTCACCATGAACTGGCCGCCCGTCGCCGGGTGGTTGAACTGGCCGATCCAGCCGCGCGACTTCATCAGCGTGTACAGCGCGGCGTAGTCGCTGCGTGCGGTCGCGGTGTCGGCCAGCAGCTCGCCGCGGCCGTTCTTTTCCCACCCCAGTAATTCGTCGCTGTTGAAGATGTTCAGGTGGCCGCCCTTGCTGATCACGCCCCACTCCATGCCGTACAAGGCCAGGAAGCCCGGATTGGCGGCGTTGAAGTCGCGCGCCGTCTGCAGGCCGGATCGGTACAGGGCCCTGGCGGCAGCCGGGTCGGCGCCGGCATTGGTGCCGTCCGAGCCGTCGTACATGTGGTTGTGCTCCGAGACCATCAGCAGGTCGAGGCCATGGGCGCGCGCGTACGGGTAGGCGGCGTCCGGGCCGTAGGGTGCGGTCTGCGGCTCCTGCGCGCCGCTGCAGGCATCCAGGGCGGCGCCGCCGTCGCTGTGGCTGGTCTGGCTGTGCAGGTTGCCGTAATAGACGGTGTACGGCAGCGAGGACGGCGCCGGCGCGGCCGACAGCGAGGGGCGCGTGGTCGGCAGCGGCGCAAAGGCCGGCAGCGCGGGCGCCGGCAGCCGGCCGACGGCGATGTGCCAGCTCTGCTCGACGGTCTCGCCGCCGGCGCTGGCGCGCATGCGCACGCGGTACACGCCGGCCGCCGGCTGGCGGGCGCCCGTCCGCCCCTGCCAGCGCACGCTCAGGTCGCGCGGCCGGCCGGACAAGGCGGTGCGGCCCTGCCAGCGCTGCACGACGCGGCCGTCCGGGGCCAGCAGTTCCAGCGTCCAGCGCGCCCCCAGGCGTTTCTGCAGGCCGGGATAGTCGAACGACAGCGTGAAGGTGCGCGCGTCAGGCTGGCCGCGGCCGTCGCCGTGGTAGGGCGCGTTCAGCGTCGCGTCGAATTCGCTGTGCTCGTGCTGGGCGGCGGCGATGCGCACAGGTGCCGCCGATGTCGGCAGCGGGGCAAGGTTGATCAGGCTGGCCAGGGCCAGGGCGGAAACGGGGAGGAGGAATGAAGTTTTCATGATGCAATTTTTACAATTGCATCGTTTTCCGCCTTGATGTGTGGATCACATCATTATCAAATAAACATTGTTTTGTTGACAAATATTCAGGCTGCCGTTACTCCCATGCCGTCATTTGTCGCAGGTCGAATCCTGGTCCTGGCCGGCCGCCACCGCCTTGTCGGCGGGCCAGGCCAGCGTCCACTCCGCCTTGTGGGGCCTGCCGTCATCCAGCAGCGCGATCGCCATGTCCTGCTGCGCGATGCCATCCACGACCAGCCCGGCCGCGCTGCCCTTGCGCACGTCGATCGTGTACGGCGTGACGCCATGCCGGTAGTGCAGCCGGAAGCCGGCCCAGTCGGCCGGCAGTTGCGGCGCCAGGACCAGGCGGTCGCCGCTGCGCTCCACGCCGAGCAGCGATTCGAGGACCAGCCGGATCATCCAGCCGGCCGAACCGGTGTACCAGCTCCAGCCGCCGCGCCCGGCGTGCTGCCCGGCATGGACGTCGGCCGCCATCACATAGGGTTCGAGCCCGTAGCGCGCGCACGCGTCCGGTCCGGCGGTGTGGTTGACCGGATTGATCATGCGCACCAGCTCCCAGGCGCGCTCGGCGTCGCCCATGCGCGCGAAGGCCATCGCCGCCCAGATCGCGGCGTGGGTGTACTGGCCGCCGTTCTCGCGCACGCCCGGCGCGTAGCCGCGGATGGTGCCCGGGTCCGGTCCCTCGCCGTCGAAGGGCGGATCGAGCAGCTTGACCAGGCCGGCATCGCGCTGCACCAGGTGCGCATCCAGCGCGTCCAGCGCCGTGCGCGCGCGTACCGGGTCGGCAGCGCCGGACAGCACGCTCCAGCTCTGCGCGATCGCATCGATCCGGCATTCGGCGTTGTGCTGCGAGCCGAGCGCGGTGCCGTCGTCGAAGAAGGCGCGCCGGTACCACTCGCCGTCCCAGGCGTTTTCCTCGATGTGATGGGCCAGCACCTGGGCCGCGCTGCGGCAGGTGGTGGCGAAGCCGTAGTCGGCGCGCCGCTCGGCCAGGTCGGCGAAGCGCTGCAGCACCTCGTACAGGAAGAAGGCCAGCCAGACGCTCTCGCCCTTGCCTTCCACGCCGATCCGGTCCATGCCGTCGTTCCAGTCGCCGTTGCCGATCAGCGGCAGACCGTGGACGCCGAAGTCCAGCGCGCGCCGGATCGCGCGCACGCAGTGCTCGTACAGGCTGGCGTGCTGGGTCGAGTGGTCCGGCAGGTCGTAGGCCACCGTTTCGCCGGGCTTCAGTGCGCGACCCTCGATGAAGGGCACGATCTGGTCCAGCAGCGCGGCGTCGCCGGTGACGCTCACGTAGCGGCACGCCGCCAGCGGCAGCCACAGGTAATCGTCCGAGCAGCGCGTGCGCACGCCGCGCCCGTGGGGCGGATGCCACCAGTGCTGGACGTCGCCTTCGACGAACTGGTGGCCGGCGAACAGCAGCAGGTGGTCGCGCAGCAGTTCGGGCCGCGCGTGCACGGCCGACATCGCATCCTGCAGCTGGTCGCGGAAACCGTAGGCGCCGCCCGACTGGTAGTAGCCGCTGCGCGCCCACAGGCGGCAGGCGATGGTCTGGTACAGCAGCCAGCCGTTGGCGATCGCGTCCAGCGCCGGCTCGGGCGTCTCGATGCGCACCGCGTCCAGGGTATCGTCCCACCACTCGCGCATGCGGACGAAGCTGTCGTGGGCGGTGGCCGCGCCGTGGTGACGGCGGACCATGTTGGAAGCGTCCAGGTTGCGCCGTCCGCCCACGCCCAGCATGAACACCAGTTCCTGTTCCTCGCCCGGCTGCAGCTCGATCGTCGTCTGCAGTGCCGCGCAGGGGTCGAGCGCGGCGCCGCTGCGTCCGGACAGGCCGGCGCGTCCCAGCGCCGCCGGATCGGCCAGGCTGCGTCCGCGCCCGATGAACTCCATGCGGTCGCAGGTAAAGGCGGTCTGCTCGGCGTCCAGGTGGAAGAAGGCGACCCGGTTGGCGAAGTCCGTGTTGAAGGCGTTGCGCGCGAACAGCGCGCCGCTGACCGGATCGCGCTCGGTGACCACATGCGGCGACGAGGTAGCGCGCTGGTCGCCCAGCACCCATTCGACGTAGCCGGTGACCGACAGGCGCCGTCGCGTGCTGCCCTCGTTGCGCAGCCGGACGACCACGTACTTGAGCGGCGCGTCCAGCGCCACATGGGTGCGCAGCTCGCTGCGGATGCCGTGCGCCGCATGCTCGAACACGCTGTAGCCGAAGCCGTGGCGCGTCAGGTATTCGCCGCCGGACGGCGCCGGCAGCGCGGTCGGCGACCAGAACACGCCGCTCTCCTCGTCGCGCACGTAGAAGGCTTCGCCGCCGCGGTCCGACACCGGGTCGTTGTCCCAGGGCGTCAGGCGGAATTCACTGGCGTTCTGGTTCCAGCTGTAGACCTGGCCGCTTTCCGAGACCACGCTGCCGAACATCGGGCTGGCCAGCACGTTCGACCACGGCGCCGGCGTCGGGCGGCCCGGCGCGATGCGGATCACGTATTCGCGGCCGTCGGCGCTGAAGCCGCCGATGCCGTTGTCGAGCGCCAGCGCGGGCACCGAGGGCGGCGCCGTCGGCGGCGTCTGCGGGGCCGGCCCCGCATCGACCTGCAGCGGCGGCGGCAGGTTCGGCTTCTGCAAGCCGGTGCGGCGCAGCTGCTCGGCCAGGCTGCCGCCCTCGTCCGACAGCAGCACGCGCGCCACCGACTGCATCAGCAGCCGGTCTTCGTTCGGGATCTGCGCCAGCGCGCGCACGAACACGCCCCCCGGGCGGTCGACCGATTGCGCATCCAGCCCTGCGGCGATCAGGTTCATGATCTGGTCGCGCAGCGCCTGCACGCTCGCGCCCTCGCCGTCGCCGCACCAGATCAGCAGGTCGACCACCAGTCCCTTCAGGCGCCAGTAGGCATGCGCCTGCACCAGCTGGCGCGCCAGTTCGATGTGGGCGGCGTCGCGGATCTGCAGCAGCACGATCGGGTAGTCGCCCGAGATCGCGTAGGCCCACAGGCCGGACTGACCGCGGTTGTTGCGCGCAATCAGGGCCGGGTCGGCGCGCAGCGCGGCATGCGGATACAGCACGCTGCCGGCCAGGCAACCGTACAGCTGGGCATCGCGCTCGCTGGCATTCAGCTGGCGCAGCACCGCCTGGCCGTGGGTCCAGGCCAGCTCGAACACGCGGTCGGCCGCCGGACTGCCGGCTTCGTGCGGCTGGTATTTGTCGATCAGGTGCAGCGCCTGCTGGCGCGTGGCGGCCACGCCCAGCACCAGGTCGACAGTCAGCGTCTCGCCCGGCGCCAGCGTGAACGTGCGGCGGATCGCCGCCGCCGGGTCCAGCACCGTGCCCTCGAGGCCGCCGAGCGGACCGCGCCCGGTCAGCGCGGCCGGCAGCGCGTTGCGCCGGCCGCGGCCGAGGAAGGCGGCGCGGCTGGTCTCGAACGATGGTTCGGACGCGGCGCCGTGCACTGCCATCAGGTTCAGCAGCACCGGCGTCTCCTCGTCCGGTTCCCTGGGGCGGCGCGTGCACAGGATCGCGCCGCGCTGCGCCAGGATCTCGGTCTGCACGAACAGTTTGGAGAAGGCCGGGTGCGCGGCATCGTCGGCGGGCGGCGCCAGCACCACCTCGGCGTAACTGGTCAGCTCGATGGTGCGGGTGCCGGGCGACTTGTTCGCGATGCGCGTGCGGCGCAGTTCGATGTCGTCCTCGGGCGAGACCACGATCTCGGTGTGCAGCTCGATGCCGTGGTCGCTGCGGCGGAATTCGGCGCGGCCTTCCGAGAACAGCGCTTCGTAGCTGTCCGGCTGCACGCAGGTGGGCTGGCGCGTGGTCGACCAGATGTCTCCGCTGTCGAGGTCGCGCACGTAGCAGAACCAGCCGGTATCGTCGGCGGTCGGGTCGTCGCGCCAGCGGGTCACGGCCAGCTCGCCGCGGCGGCTGTAGCCGGTGCCGGCCGCGCTCACCATCACGTGGTAGCGCCCGTTCGACAGCAGCTGCACTTCCGGATGGCAGGCGTCCTCCATCGCGGTCACGGTGCGCGTGGCCGCAGCGGCGGCGGCCGTCTCCGGGCCCGGCTGGCGCAGCGCCAGGCCGTCGGCGCTGGACGGCGCGGCCATGCCGGCGCGCGGCGCGCGCTCCTGCAGCAGCAGCAGCGTGGCGCGGAACTGCGGGTCGTCCTCGAAGCGGCGCTGCATCGGGCGGTCGTGCAGCAGGTGCGACAGCGCCAGCAGGCCCATGCCCTGGTGGTGCGCCATGAAGGAGCGCACCACGGCGCAGGTCTGGCCGGGCGGCAGGCGCGCCGGCGTGTAGTCCACCGCTTCGTACAGGCCGTAGCGGCCCATGACGCCCAGACCCGCCAGGCGCTGCAGGTTGGCGCAGGCCGATTCCGGCTCGACCATCAGGGCCAGCATGCCGGCGTACGGGGCGATCACCAGGTCGTCGCCCAGGCCGCGCCGTGCGCCGGTGCCGGGCACGCCGAAGGGCCGGTACTGGTAGTTCATGGCCGCGTCGACCGTGTTGTAGCCGGACTCGGAGATGCCCCAGGGGACGCCACGCCGCCGTCCGTAGTCGGCCTGGGTGCGCACGATGCCGCGGCAGGTGTGGTCGAGCAGCGTGCCGCGCCAGGACGGCATCACCAGCAGCGGCATCAGGTATTCGAACATGGTGCCGTTCCAGGACAGCAGCATCTGCTCGCCGCCCACCAGGCACAGCTGGCGCCCCATGGCGAACCAGTGCGCCTGCGGCAGCTGGCCCTGGGCGATGCCGACGAAGCTGGCCAGGCGCGCCTCCGATGCCAGTACATCGTAGCTGCCGCCGTCGAGGCGGCGCTCGCTGACGTTGTAACCGATCGCCAGCAGGTCGGTCTCGCGGTTGTACAGGAAACCGAAATCCATGGCGGCGAACTCGCGCGCCAGGGCAGCCAGCAGATCCAGTTCCTCGAGGCGCATGCGCGCATTGGCGCCGCCCTCGCGCACCATGGCGGCCAGCGCCTCGTCGTCCGGCAGGCGCACGGCGCCGTCGGCCAGTTCGCGCAGGGTCGGGATGCGGGTCAGGCTGGCATCCAGCACGTAGGCCGGCTCGGCGCGCATCCACGGCGCCATCTGCAGCAGGTCGGCATGCGCGGCGCGGCATTGCGCGGCCAGCTTGCCGATCCAGTTGCGCAGGATGGCGTCGGCGTCGTCCGGCACCACCTCCGCCAGCGCCTCGGCCTGGCGCGCCAGCGCGTCCAGACAAGCCGTCAGGCCGGGCAGCGTGCCGGTGTTGCGGCACTGCGCCGGCGCCAGCCGGTGGCGCACCGCGGCGATGCCCTCCAGCACGGCCGGCGCCGCGCCCCGGGCCAATTCCTCGACCACGTCCATGGTGTCGCGCACCCCGTCCAGTACCCGGTCGGACACCGCCGGCCGGTCGGCCAGCTGGTCGAGGCCGGAGGCCAGGGTCAGCAGGTGGCCGGCCAGGTTGCCGCTGTCGACCGTCGACACCACCATCGGCAGCAGCGGCGCCAGGCTGCCGGTGTCGTACCAGTTATAGAAGTGGCCGCGGTGGCGCTCCATGCGCGCCATCGTGTGCAGCGTGGCGCGGGTGCGCTGCAGCAGCCCGGCGGTGGCGAGGTAGCCGAAGTCCCAGGCCGTGAGGTTGGCCAGCAGCGCCAGGCCGATGTTGGTCGGCGAGGTGCGGTGCGCCACCCGCAGCGCCGGGTGTTCCTGCATGTTGTCGGGCGGGAGCCAGTTCTCTTCCTCGACCACGTGGTCTTCGAAGAAAGCCCAGGTGCGGCGCGCCAGCGTGTGCAGGAAGCGGCGCTGCGGCGGCTGCAGCGCCGGCGCCGGGCGCGCCGCGGGCAGGCTGATCCACCAGGCGATGAACGGCGACAGGAACCACAGCAGCAGCAGCGGCGCCGCCGCGAACAGTGCCGGCGGATTGGCGAACGACAGCAGCAGCGCGCTGCCGATCGCGAAGGACGGCGCGAACAGCATGTTGCGCCAGTTGCTTTCCAGGTCAGTACTCGAGCGCGACAGGCTGGACGCCTTCCACTCCAGCAGGTGCCGGCGCGAGACCCGCATGCGCCAGGCGGTGCGGACGATGGCATCCAGGCTGTACCAGGCTTCGTAGGGCAGGAAGCTGACCTGCAGGAAGGCGTGGACCATGCCGTTACGCGTGTCGTGCGCCCAGTTCGACAGGTGCTGGCCGAAGTCGACATCGTGCGGCTTGGCGGCCAGCTTGATCAGCGACTGGAAGCACGGCGGCAGGAAGAAGATCGCCAGCACCGCCGCGCTCCAGAACACGGCGCCGTCCAGCAGCGACCAGCACAGCAGCAGGAGCAGCGTCAGCACCGGCGCCACCACGCTGCGGCGCAGATTGTCGAACAGCTTCCAGCGCGACAGCGGCGACAGCGGATTCGGTACGCGCCGCCCGCCAGGCGCCGGCGCGCGCGCGGCCAGCCAGCCGGCCAGCTGCCAGTCGCCGCGGATCCAGCGGTGGCGGCGGCCGACGTCGTCGCTGTAGCGCGCCGGGCACGGTTCGTAGAGCTGGACGTCGCCCAGCAGGCCGGAGCGGATATGGCAGCCTTCCAGCAGGTCGTGCGACAGCACGCGGTCGTCCGGGAAGCGCCCGCGCAGGACGCGCTCGAACACCTCGAGGTCGTAGATGCCCTTGCCGGTGAAGGAACCTTCGCCGAACAGGTCCTGGTAGACGTCGGGCATGGCGCGCGTGTACGGGTCGATGCCGGATTCGCCGCCGCACAGGCGCTCGTAGCGCGAGGCGTCTTCCAGCGGCAGCGCGGCGTTCACGCGCGGCTGCAGCAGGCCGTAACCGTCAACCACGCGGCTGCCGTCGGCATTCAGCACCGCCCGGTTCAGCGGGTGCGCCATGGCCGCGACCAGCCGGCGGGCACTGTCGCGCGGCAGCTGGGTGTCGGCGTCCAGCGTGATCACGTAGCGCGTCTCGGCCAGGCCCGCGGTGTCGCCCTCGACCGCGGCGAAAGGCGCGCGCTCGCCCGTGAGCAGGAAGGCATTCAGGTCGTCCAGCTTGCCGCGCTTACGCTCGCGTCCGATCCAGGCGCCCTCGCCGTCGTTCCAGACGCGCTTGCGGTGCAGCAGCAGGAACGGGCCGCTGAGCGTACCCTCCTGCTCCGTGCCGTATTTGTCGTTCAGGGCGGCGATCGCGGCGCGCGCCTGCTCGACCAGTTCGGCGTCGCCGTACATGTCCTGCTGGGGCGCGTCGAGCAGGTCTGTCAGCAGGCAGAAGCGCAGGTTGGGGTCGCGGTTGGCCAGGTAGCGCACTTCGAGGTCGTCGCACAGCGACGCCACGTTATCGCTGCTGTACAGCAGTGCCGGCACCGCCACCACCGTGCGCGCGTCGGACGGGATGCCGGCGGCGAAATCCATGCGCGGCAGCGGCTTGGCCCGCACCAGGCGCGCGGCCAGCAGGTTCACCAGCGCCAGCGCCAGCTGGCTCGACCCGATCGCGCCCAGCGCGCCGAGCGCGTACAGCAGCGCGTGACCGGCCCCGCCCTGCGCCGCGTGGATCACGGCAGCGGCCGTGAACAGTGCGGTCAGGATGCCGATCGCGCCCAGGTAGCACAGCAGCGGTCCGCGCCGCGCCGCGCGCCGCAGCAGATGTTTGATAGTGCCGGCCGGACCGGCGTGCATGTGCAGGCGGCGCTCCAGCTGCGCCAGCCCGGCACCGGCCAGCCAATAGCCGACGTGCTGCTCGCGCCGGCCCGGCGGCGCTTCGCCCGCCAGTGCCAGTGCCTCGCCGGCCACCTCGATCTCGCTGCGCCGGCTGGTGCGCGCCAGGCCTTCGATCAGGTGGCGGTAATGGTCGCGCGTGGCGAATGCCATCCGGCCGTAGACGCCGGCCGGGTCCTGGCGCAGGGTCTGTTCGACCGTGCTCAGGTTCTCGACGAACTCGCGCCAGTCCATGGTGCCGAGCAGGCGCAGGCTGCCGATGCTGTTGGCCACCGAGATCTGGTCGGCGGCCTGGCGGCCGATGTCGGCCTGGACTTCCTGGTCGATGCTGCGGCCCTCGTCGGCCAGGCGCGTCGCCACCCATTGCAGGGCCTGGGTCAGCGGACCGCTGCGGCCCTGCAGGCGGCGCGTCAGTTCGGCCACGAAGCTGGCGCCCATCGCCGGCACCTCGCGCGCCATGTCGGCCACCAGCAGGATCAGGTCGCCGGGGCGCTGGTCGGCCTGTTCGAGCATGCGGTCGGCCCAGCGGTTGGCCAAAGCGCGCTGGGTGCGCGTGGCAGCCTGGCGCGCGGCGATGCGGCGCACGTTTTCCAGCAGCGCCAGGCGCAGCATGATCGGGACCGCCCACAGCTCGCCCAGCGCCAGCGGCGCGCCTTCCTGGTAGGCGGCGATGAAGCGCGCCAGGCTCTCCGGCTCCAGCCGGCCGTCGCCGTGCGCCACCGCTTCCAGCGCCAGCTGGTAGACGCGCGGCTGGCCGGCGCCTTCCTTGTCGTCGGTGCCGTCGGCGAGACAGGGCAGCGCGCGGCTGTAATGACGCGGCAGGTGGCTGTGCGCCAGCCGCACCTGTTCCTCGATCAGGTAGTAATGATCGAGCAGCCATTCGGCGGCCGGCGCCAGGCGCACGCCGGCCTTGGCGGCCTGGGTCAGGCCGGCGCAGGCGTCGAGGATGACGGCGGCGTTGTCCGCCAGCCGGTCGAGCAGCTTGGCGCTGCCGGGCCCGCTGCCCAGCTGATGGCGCACCGCCAGCGCACGGCCATGCACCGCCATCTGGGCCGCGGAAAACAGTTCGGCACGCAGGGGAGCGGGATCGTCGGGCAGGCGGTGTTTATCTTCGTTCAACGGGGGACCTCGATGGTGGCGTGCGCAGCCGGACTGCTGGCAAGCGGATCGAGGGCGCACGGCTGCCGCCATGCTAGAAGATCATGCTGTGGGTGACCGTGCGTTAGCGTACGCTTGGCCTTGCATGCGGCAGCGTACGCGTCACGGGATCAATGACAGAACGCGCGTGATGGACCGATATCAGACAGCCAACGCGATGCCGCCGGCCAGGGTCCACGCCTGCGCATGGCCGGCGCGCTGCAGCGCCAGCGCGGCGCGCGCGCTGCGGTTGCCGCTGCGGCACACGAACACCAGCGGACGCGCCGGCGCCGCCAGCAGGTGAGGCAGGTGTTCGGCCAGGCGCGACAGCGGCACCACGAGGGCGTCGCGCCCGTGCAGGCGGCAGGCGCCGGCCGCGCATTCGGACGGCTCGCGCACGTCGACCAGCAGTGCGTCCGCGTGCAGACGCAGGAAGGCATCCAGCGCGTCCGGCGCCAGCTGCTGCGGGGCGCCCTGTGCGGTGCCGTCCGCGCTGCGGAAGGCCGCGCCGTCGATGTCGCATGCATGGCAGATCACCATGACGCCGGCAGGCAGACGCGGCGCCTGCGCATCGCCCGTCAATACGATGCCGGCCGCACCCGGCGTCTCCAGCAGGTACATCGCGCGCGTGCCGTCGGCCGGCAGGCGCGTCAGCAGCCGCTTGCCGCAGGCGATCGCGCCGGCATCCGCCGGCCAGCCCAGCGTGCCGGGGTCGGACGGCGCCAGGCCCAGCGCCGCGCGCAGGGCCGCGCGCGCGGCGCTGCCGTCCGGATCGGCGCCGGTCCCCAGCACCGCGGCCATGCGCAGGCCGTGCGCGCCGGCCAGGGCCGCGATGCGCGGCGCCAGCGCCAGCGGCGGGTCGATGGCGATGCAGGCGCCGGCGTCCAGGTCGAAGGCGATCCAGCCGTGGCGGCCCTCGAAGCTCACCTGCAGCAGGCCGCAGGCATCGCCCGACAGGTTCGATGCCGCCAGCGGCATGCCGCGCAGGGCCTGGCCGCAGCGGCGGATGCGCGCGCAGGCCTCGAGGATGAATTCGGGCGTGGCCAGCGGTCCGAAGGACAGGCGCACGGCACCGCTGCTGCGCCACAGCGGCAGGCCCATCGCCTCCAGCACGTAGCTGGGCGCGGCCTTGGCGGCGGAACAGGCCGAGCCCGCGCTGACGCGCACGCCGGCGGCGTCGAACAGGTCGAGCAGCTCCTTCGACGTCATGTCCGGCACGGCGAAGTTCAGCGTGGTCGGCAGCGCATCCGCCAGCGGCGCGTTGAACACGATGCCGGGGAAGGCCTCCGCCAGCGCCGCCGCCAGCCGGTCGCGCATGTCCGTCATCTCGGCATGGCTGCGGAAGGTACTGCCCTCCTCCAGCGCGGCCAGCACCGCGCCGAAGGCGGCGATGCCCGCCATGTTCTCGGTGCCGGAGCGCTGGCCGGCTTCCTGGCCGCCGCCGATCATCAGCGGCGTGTAGGGCGCGCCGTCGCGCACGTAGAGCATGCCGATGCCCTTTGGCGCATACAGCTTGTGGCCGGAGAACGGGGCGTAGTCGATGCGGGTATCGGCCAGCGCCAGCGGCAGCTTGCCGAGCGCCTGCACGCAATCGACCATCCAGTAGGCGCGCGAGCCGCTCTCGCGCAGCGTGCGCGCGATGCCGTCCAGGTCGGAGATCACGCCGGTCTCGTTGTTGGCCGCCATCGTGCACACCATGGCCGCGCGCGGCGCCAGTTCGCGCAGGATGTCCAGCCGGTGGCGGCCGTCGGCGTCGACCGGCAGCGCCTGCAGGCGCAGGCCCAGGCCGAGCAGGCGGTTCCAGTGGGCCAGGCTTTCCGACACCGCCTTGTGCTCGGTGGCGCCGTAGACCAGCAGCTCGCCGCAGACGTCCCCTGCCGCCCGTCGCTCGCGCAACGCACACAGCGCCGACAACACCGCGGTCTGGATGCCCTCGGTGGCGCCGCTGGTGAACAGCACCCGGCCCGGGCCGGCACCCAGCACGCGGCGGGCGCGGGTCCGGGTATCGTCGAGGATCTGCCGGGCGCGCAGTCCGCACGCATGGCTGCTGCTGGGATTACCGAAGCGTTCGCCCATCGCATCCAGCGCGGCCGCGATGGCGGCGGGCAGGACCGGGGAGGTGGCATTGGCGTCGAGGTAGAGTTCGTCGGGGCAGGATGTGTGGCTCATGAAATAATTGCCAAAAGTCCAAAAAATAATGCGCGGGATGCGCCATATTGAGTAATATGTTACGGACTCATGCAGGTTTAGATGTACTAAAGTCTCACCGATTTTTCTAGCACCTTAGAACAAATATTCCGACATAGGCAGGATAATAGAATGAACTCACTCGACAAATACGATTGCGCCATTCTGGCGGCGCTCCAGGCGGATGCCACCCTGTCGATTTCCGGGCTGAGCGAAAAGGTCGGACTGTCCAGTACCCCCTGCTGGAAGCGGGTCAAGCGCCTCGAAGAAGAGGGCTATATCGAGAGCCGGGTCAGCATCGTCAACCGCAACAAGGTCGGCCTGCCGGTGACCGTGTTCGTCAGCGTGCGCACCGTCGACCACGACGAGAAATGGCTGGAGCGCTTTGCCGCGGCCGTGGTCGCCCTGCCCGAGGTGCTGGAATTCCACCGCATGAGCGGCGATGTCGACTACCTGCTGAAGGTGGTCACCACCGACATCGGCGGCTACGACCGTTTCTATAAAAAGCTGATCAAGACCGCCCAGCTGTCGGGGGTGTCCTCGGCGTTCTCGATGGAGCAGATCAAGTACACCACCGCGCTGCCGCTGGACCTGATCTCGCATGGGCTGCCCGCGTGAAAAAAAACGTGCGATGATGGCGTCCGTTCGAACCATCACGGAGACACGGTACTAATGAAACTCGCTTCATTCGCCCTGGCCGCCAGCCTGCTGGCCAACGCAGTTCCAGCCCTGGCCCAGGACCAGGTCGTGCGCATCGGCCTGACCGGCCCGCTGACCGGCGCCAACGCCTTTGCCGGCAAGGACAACGAAAACGGCGTGCGTCTCGCCGTCGAAGAACTCAACGCCAAGAAGATCAAGGTGGGCGGCAAGACCGTCCGTTTCGAACTGCTGTCCGAAGACGACCAGGGCGACCCGAAAGCCGGCGTCAACGTGGCCCAGAAGTTTGCCGACGCCGGCGTCAAGTTCGTGCTCGGCCCCTACAACTCGGGCGTGGCGATTCCGGCCTCGCGCGTCTACAACGACGCCGGCATCCTGATGTCCACCGTCGGCACCAGCCCCAAGATCACCCAGGCGCGCTACCCGACCGTGTTCCGCATCGTCGCCAGCGACACCCAGGTCGGCGCCTCGATGGCTTCGTACGCGGCCAAGGAACTCAAGCTCAAGACGGTGGGCGTGATCGACGACCGCACCGCCTTCGGCCAGGGCATCGCCGACGAATTCGTGCGCCAGGCACGCGCCTCCGGCCTGACCGTCGCCGGCCGCGAATTCACCAACGACAAGGCCAGCGACTTCGCCTCGATCCTGACCGCCTTCCGCACCAGGAAGGTCGACGCGATCTTCTTCGGCGGCTACGCCCCGCAGGGCGCCCCGATGGCGCGCCAGATGAAGCAGCTCGGCATGGCCAATGTGCGCCTGCTCGGCGGCGACACGCTGTGCAGCCCCGAGATGGCCAAGCTGGGCGGCGACGCCGTCGGCGCCAACGTACTATGTGCCCAGGCCGGCGCCATGCTCGACAAGCAGGCCGGCGGCCCGGCCTTCAAGGCGCGCTATAAGCAGCGCTTCCAGCGCGATCCGGACGTGTACGCACCGGCCTTCTACGACCAGACCCAGTTCATCGCCAAGGCCATGCAGGACGCGAACAGCGTCGACCCGGCAGCCGTCGGCAAGATGCTGCACACGGCCAGCTACAGCGGCGTGGCCGGCACCTACGGCTACGACGCCACCGGCAACCTGAAGAAGACCGCGGTCACGGTCTACACCTTCAAGGGCGGCCAGCTGGCGCCCTTGGCGAGTTACTAAGCCCCGTAAAGACTGGGCCTCGAACGGCGCAAGGCGTATGCTTGGCGCCGTTTTGCATTCATCACCGCACCATACCTCATCCATCATGAAACACATCCTGAAGCTGGGCGCGATTGCCGCCGCCGCCCTGATCGCCTGCGCACCCGCCGGCGCTGCACCCCAAGCCACCACGACCGCACGGACGGCCGCCGACACCGCGCAATCGAAGGCCATCAACAAGCTGGCCGACGATTACTACGATGCCGTGGCGCGCTTCGAACCGGTGGCGGCCAGCGAGAACGGCGACAACCGCTTCGCCGCCCAGCTCGGCATGACGATCGCGCCGAAGCAGCGCGCCGCCCAGTTCGCGTTGTACAAGGGCTTCGTCAAGCGCCTGCATGCGATCCGCCGCGACGCCCTCGCCCAGCGCGACCAGACCAGCTACGACATCCTCGATTACGAACTGGCCACCGCCCTGCGCTTCGAGCCGTATCCCGAGCACCTGCTGCCGATCACGCAGATGGACAGCATGCCGGTGACGCTGGCGAACTATGCCAGCGGCCAGGGTGCCCAGCCGCTGCACACGGTCAAGGATTACCAGGCCTACCTGAGCCGCCTGGAGCAGCTCGGCCCGTGGATCGAGCAGGCCATCGTCAACATGCGCGAAGGGATGCAGCGCGGCGTGGTGCTGCCGAGGGCGATCGTGGTCTCGATGCTGCCGCAGTTCAAGCAGCTGGCCTACGGCGCGCCCGAGTCCAGCATCTATTACACGCCCGTCAAGCAGTTCCCGGCCGGCTTCTCGGACGCGGACAAGAAAAGGCTGACCGCCGCCTACCGCCGCGTCCTGCAGGACAAGCTGAGCGCGCCGATCGCCAAGCTGTCGGCGTTCCTGGAAACCGAGTACCTGCCGGCCAGCCGCGCCAGCACCGGCTGGAGCGCCCTGCCGCAGGGGATGGATTGGTACCTGGTGCGCGTGGCCAGCCAGACCACCACCGACCTGCAACCGGAACAGATCCACCAGATCGGCCTGAAGGAAGTGGCGCGCATCCAGGGAGAGTATGCGCGCATCGGCCCGCAGATGGGCTACACCGGCCCGGCCGCCGGCCTGCCGACCTGGGTACTCGACCAGCCGAAGTACAAGCCGTTCAAGACCGAGCAGGAAGTCATCGACGTCTACCGCAAGCTGGACGCGCAGCTGAAGACCAAATTGCCGGCGCTGTTCTCGCTGCGTCCGAAGACCCCGCTCGATCTGCGCCTGGAACCGGAACTGTCGCGTGCCACGGCGTCCGACCACTACACCCCGCCGGCGGTGGACGGCTCGCGTCCGGGCGTGTTCTGGTCGGTAGTGAACGACCCGACCCAATACGGCAGCACCGGCATGACCACGCTGTTCCTGCACGAAGGCCAGCCGGGCCACCACTTCCACATCGCGCTGATGCAGGAACTGGACCTGCCGAACTTCCGCAAGTTCGGCGGCAACAATGCCTTTACCGAAGGCTGGGCGCTGTATGCCGAGACGCTGGGCAAGGAAATGGGCCTGTTCGACAAGCCGGAGGATTATTTCGGCCACCTGAACGACGAGATGCTGCGCGCGGTGCGCCTGGTGGTCGACACCGGCATGCATGCGAAAGGCTGGACCCGCGAGCAGTCGATCCAGTACATGCGCGACACGCTGGGCTACCCGGAATCGATCGCGCGCAGCGAGACCGAACGCTACATGGCATGGCCGGGCCAGGCGCTGGGCTACAAGATCGGCGCGCTGAAGATCCAGGAACTGCGCCGCCGCGCGGAAGCGGCGCTGGGACCGAAGTTCAACCTGCCGAAGTTCCACGAAATCGTGCTGGGCGAAGGCACGTTGCCGCTGGCGCTGCTGGAGAAGAAGGTGGATCGGTGGATTGCCGAGTCGAAGTAATACAAACCTAGCCGCGATCTCATGCACGTCGTCCCCGCGAAGGCGGGGACCCAAGTTGCACGCGCTGACGTAACGCTCGCGGAACTTGGGTTCCCGCCTGCGCGGGAAGTCGTTTCCGGCAATGCCGGGAAGTCGTTTCCGGCAATGCCGGGAACGACATTCATGTTGTAACGCTCAAGGAAGCGTTATCACTTCTCCGGCGCCACGCGCCACACCACCCCGCCGGCATCGTCCACCACCAGCAGCGCCCCATCCGCCGCCACCGTCACCGCGGCCGGACGTCCCCACACATCGCGGTCGCTCAGCACCATGCCGGTCATGAAGTCCTGGTACTGGCCGGTCGGCACGCCGTTCTTCATCATCACGCGGATCACCTTGTAGCCGGTGCGGATGCCGCGGTTCCACGAGCCGTGCAGGGCCACGAACACGTCGCCGTCGTACTCTTTCGGGAAGGCGTTCTTCGCGCCCGGCGGGGCGTGGTAGACCGTCATGCCGAGCGGGGCCGAGTGGGCCTGGATCAGGGTGTCGGGCACGGTCGCCTTGCCCTTCAGGTCGGGGCGGATGCCCTTCAGGCGCGGGTCTTCGTGGTCGCCCAGGTAGTACCACGGCCAGCCGTAGAAGCCGCCCTGCTTCACGCGCGTGACGTAGTCCGGCGGCAGGTTGTCGCCCAGTTCGTCGCGCTCGTTCACGCTGCAGTACAAATCGCCGGTGTCCGGATGGACCAGCATGCCGACGCAGTTGCGCAGGCCATTGGCGAAGTTGCGGCGGCCCTTGCCCTCCGGGTCGAACGCCAGCACCGTGGCGCGGTCGGCTTCCTCGGCCCAGGCGCCGCCCAGGCCGTGCTGCTGTTCCCATTGGGCCAGCGGCAGCGGCGGCTTGTTGCCGATGCCGGATGCGATGTTGGTGGCCGAGCCGACCGACACGAACAGGGTCTTGTCGTCCTTCGAGAACGCCAGCGTGCGGGTGGTGTGGCCGCCGGTGGTGTCGCTGAGCTTCTCGACCACTGTCTCGGGTTCGCCCTTCGCCTTCAGGTCGCCCACGCTGTACGGAATGCGCACCACCGAGTTGACGTTGGCCACGTACAGGTATTTCGGGTTCGGGCCGGACGGCCACAGCGCCATGCCGTAGGGACGCGACAGGCCGCTGGCGAACACGCTGCTGCTGTCGGCCTTGTCGCCGTTCTTGGAACGCAGGATGGTCAGCTGGCCCTTGCCGGTGTCGGCCAGGATGATGTCGCCGTTCGGCGCGCGCAGCGCCAGGCGTGCCTTGCCGGTGTCGCCGGCGAAGGTGGTGACCTTGAAGCCCTTCGGCACCGCCGGCAGCGCGCCGTCGGGACGGGCCGCCACTTTCGGACCGTTGCCGGCGCTCTTGCTGGCGAAGGGCTGGACCAGGTTGGCGACCGTGATGTGGTGCAGGTCGCCCGGTTTGTCCTGGGTCCAGGCGCCGGCCTTGTCGCTGCCCGCCGCCGCGGCTTTCGGCGCGGCCGCGGGTGTAGCCGCCTTGCCGCTTTGGCTGGCCAGGTAGTCGATCACCGCGGCGCGCTGCTTGGCGTCGGCGACGCCGATCGGCATCGCGGTGCCCGGCACGTCCTTGTTCGGGTCGCGCAGGAAGACATCGAGTTCCGCCCTGGTCCAGGTCTTGCCGGCGGCGCCGGCTTTCGACAGCGCGTCGGTGTAGTTGTAGCCCGGGACCGCCGCCGCCTTGCGGCCGACCACGTTGTACAGGCCGGGGCCGGCGCGCGAGCCCATGTTGGCGTCCACCGTGTGGCAGCTGGCGCAGTTGCGCTCGAAATAGGTCTGGCCGGCCGCCGGGGCGGCGACGGCCGCGCCCGAGACGGCCAGCCAACCGAAGGCAGCGGACAGCGCCGCCAGGATGGTTTTATTCATTGTTCTCCTCTTTCTCTTCTCTGGATGGTTCTGTTCGTTCTTGTTCAATCGATCATGAAGACCGGATAACGGCGCCACTCCGGCTCGCGGTAGCGCGCGCAGTTGGCGAAGATGAAGTCGAGCACGGCGCCCTGGTCCTTCAGCAGGTCCGGGTTGGCCGCCTTCCAGTCGGCGAACCTTGCCGCCAGTTCCGGCTCGGCGGCAAGCAGGCGTTCGGCTTCGTCCTCGAACACGTAGTCCGAATACGCTTCCTTCTTTTCCAGCACGCTGTTGAAGAAGCCCCAGCGGAAGAAGCTGTCGTGGCCCAGCGGCTCCAGCATCTCGACCGCGTAGCGCGCGTTGTCCTGGTTCAGCCAGACGATATGGTCGCCGGCGCGCAGGGTCACGCTGGCGCTGCCGCGTTCCAGCTGCACGTCGTCGTGGAACATGTGGCCTTCGTAGGCGTTCGGGCGCGATGTCACCGAGCGCACGTGGTAGCAGGCGACATCCTGCCGGCGCTCGGCGTCGATGCGTTCCATGCGCACGCCGTTCCACTGCAGGCGCTCGATCACTTCGCGCCACTGCTGCGGCACCACGTAGGCGCGCGGCGCGTGGACCACGATGTCGGCCGGGAAGCGGTTGTAGTACGGGATGTCCTTCTCGAAAGGCGCGCTGCGGTCGTACCACAGGCGCTGGTAGTCGCCCAGCACGCTCGGCTTGTACTTCGCTGCGTAGCCCTTGAAGCGGAAGCTGGACGGGTTGGCCTCGTCCATCGCCCAGTGGATCGGCCATTCGCGGCGCGTGCGGCCGGCGTCCTTGGCGGCGCGGCGCAGCGCGACGATGCGCTCGCCGTGGGCGACGGTGAAGTCGAGCGCCGTCTCGACCAGCGCACGCATCGAGTGGTAGCGGTCGGCGAAGGGCTTCAGCATGTGGGTCTCGGGCATGAAACCGATCGTGTTGTGCAGGGCCGCGTAGCCGGTCGAGAAGCGTGCGGTCTCCAGGAACTCGGCGATGCCGTGGTCCGGGCTGTCCTTGACCGGGTTCACGTACGGGCAGGTCGGCCAGCCGCGCCGGTCCATCTCGGCGTACATGTGCGGCAGCATCGTGTCGCGCAGGAAGACGCCCAGGTCGCCGCCCAGCTTGTCGGCCTGGGTGTGGATCAGGGTCATCGTGTACGAATAATCGGCGCCGTTGGAGGTGTGGGTGTCGACCATCACGTCCGGGTCCCAGGCGCTGAAGAATTCGTTGAACACGCGCGCGGTGAGGGTATCGCACTTGACGAAGTCGCGGTTCAGGTCGAGGTGGCGGCTGTTGCCGCGGAAGCCGAACTGCTCGGGACCGTCCTGGTTCACGCGCGAGGTGTCGTTGCGGTTGAAGGCGCCGTCGACGTTGTACAGCGGGATGAAGATGAACACGGTTTTGCCCAGCGCGGCCAGGCGCTGCGGCTGTTCGCAGAAGTCGCGCACCAGCGCCATGCAGGCATCGACGCCTTCCGGCTCGCCCGGGTGGATGCCGTTATTGTTGAAGAACACCGGCCGGCCTTCGCGCTTGATCTCGGCGCGGTCGAAGGCGCCATCGAGACTGACGACGCCGGCGTGGATCGGCACGCCCGCATCCGAGGTGCCGATCTGGGAAAAGCGCAGCACGCGCGGGTGCTGCCGGGCCAGGTCTTCGTACCAGGCGATGCAGTCGGCCCAGGTGGTGGTCTGGTTCTGGTTGCCCTTCTCGAAAGGCGTCTTCATTTCATTGGACATGGTATGTGCGGTGAGGGTGTTTCCGAGATCGCTACGATACCTCAGAAGCACCCCCGAGTGGCAGCGCGATCGCCACCAGCGTGCCCTCGCCCGGCCGCGACTGCACCTGGATGCTGCCGCCCAGCGCGAACACGCGCTCGCGCATGCCGATGATGCCGATGCCTTCGGAAGCCAGCGCCGGATCGAAGCCTGCGCCGTCGTCCTGCACTTCGATCTGCAGCGCGTCGCTGGCTTCCGACAGCACCAGGCTCACGCGCACGAAACCGGCATCGGCGTGCTTCATGATGTTCGACAGCGCTTCCTGCACGATGCGGTAGGCGGAAATCGCCAGCTCGTTGCCGATCTGCGAAAAATCGCCCTCGGTATGGAAATCGAAGTCCAGGCCGGCGCTGCGATAGTGATTCACCATTTCCTCGACCGCGCCGTGCAGGCCCAGCATGTCCAGCACTTCCGGGCGCAGGCGCCGCACCAGGCGGCGGCCGTTGGCGTACAGATCGAGCGCCAGCTTGGTGATGGCCTGGGCCTTGGCGCCGATCTGCGCCACTTCCGGTGCGGGAGGCGCTTTATTGGCAAGCAGCTGGATGGTCTGCGATTCCAGGCGCACCGCGATCAGCGACGCGTTCAGTTCATCGTGGATCTCGATCGCGATGCTCTTGCGTTCGTCCTCGATGATGCTGTTGACCTTCTGGATCAGCTTTCTCTTGTCGGCATCGGCGCGCAGCGCCTCGTTGCGCGAGGCCAGCAGGTCGCGCGTGCGCTCCGCCACCTTGTTTTCCAGGTCCTGCTTGGATTGGTCCAGCGCCACCGACATCTCGCCGATGGAGGCCTGCAGCTCGCCGATCTCGCCGCCGGTGGTGACCGGCAGCTGCACCCGCATGTTGCCGCCGCGGATGCGGCGCAGCACCGCGATCGCTTCGCGCAGCGGCACCGTCAGGCTGCGCGCCAGCACGAAGGCGAGCGCGCCGCTGGCCGCCAGCGCCAGCGCCGCCATCGCCAGCTCGATGCGGAAGCGCCGCAGCTGCTTGGCCAGCATGGCGGTCGGCGACATCGTCACGCGCACCCGGCCCACCACCTCGGTGGTCAGCGTCGGCGGACGGGTGTCACTGGAGGCCGAGACGTGCGGCGTGCCGTTGTCAGAAAACAGGTTGATCCACACCACCTGCTTGCGGATCGGCGCCTCGTACCAGCGGCCGTCGGGCTGCGGCTGGATCGGGTGCTCGGACACCACGCTGACCCGGTTGCGGCCGCTGGTGTCGACCACGTCGATGCGGTACACACTGGTGTCCGACTGCACCAGGCCGTTGATCGTGAGGCGCAGGTCGGACAGGTTGCCGGAGATGACGTTGTATTCGCTGGTCTCGGCCAGCGTACGCGTCAGGATGCGGCCGCGCTCGGCCAGTTCCTCGTCGACCTGGGCGCGGTGCGCGTACCAGGAATACCAGACGAAGGAGGTGAACAGCAGCGCCACCGGCAGCATGGTGATGAAGGCCATGCGCAGGCCGATGCTCCAGCCGCGCCAGAAGCGCCAGGAGAAACCGCTGGGCGAAGCGAACTTCATGGCCGCGGCGCCGCTGCTGGCGGCAGGCGCGCGAAGTGGCGCGCGGCGTCGTCGACGCTCACGTCGAGCGAGCGCGCCACGCCCTCGTTGACGATGGTGCGGAAGTAGCGCGGGAACTGCGGCGCCGGCAAGCCGCCGCCGTCGACGTAGGCAGCTGCGATCTCGGCCACCTGGGTATTGATGTCCTCGATCTCGGAATAGGTCGAGGCCAGCGCCCCGGCCTTGACCATGTCGCCCGAAAACCCGATCACGCCCTGCTTGTGGCGATAGGTCGAGAGCAGGATGTTGCGGAAGTTCTCGGTGTTGTAGATGCCGGCGTCGGGCAGCGCCAGCAGCACGTCGGTCTGGGCGATGCGGTTCAGCAGCGTGTTGATGTCGCCGTCGCTGCTCTTGCCGTCCGCGGCCGCTTCCAGCACCGTGACCTTGTCGGCGGCCAGCGCCGGCTTCAGGAAGGCGGTCTCGCTGCCGAGCAGGGCCGCTACCCGCACCGGACGCCGGTACAGCAGCGCGGCCAGACGCAGCTGGTCGGCCGGCGCCGGCTCGGCATACACCGCGGTGAAGGCGGCTGCACGGCCGGGCGGCAGCTTGCCGGTGATGGACCGGTAGACCTGGCTCGAGGTGAAGGCCGAGATCACCACGCAATCGCAGCGCCGCGCCGCCATCTCGCGCAGCGCGCTCGGGCCGATCGTCACGTACAGAGTGCGGCGGCGCTGGGCCAGTTCGGTGCGGAAGGCAGCGAAGGTCGGGACCAGGCGTTTATACAGGTCTTCGGCGATGCGGCGGGTGGTGACGCTGTCGTCGGCGGTGAGGATCTGGAAGCCGTAACCCTGGATGGGGTCGGGGTCGGGTTTGGCGGCTTGGGCGCTTGCTGCCAAAAGGAAGCTGATCGTCAGTGCAGCGAACTTCGGCCCCTGCCTTCGCAGGGGCGACGTTTTGATGTCGCGGATTACTGACATGTGGTTGGTACGCACTCTATGCACGTCGCCCCTGCGCAGGCAGGGGTCCAAGTTCAACATACTGAGTACGCGCCTCAACACGTTGCCAGAACCGCTCAGGGCTCGATCAACCCATACTTCACCGCCAGCTTGGTGATGTACGCCTGGCGATGCACGCCCAGCTTCTCCTTCACCGACTGGCTGATGTTGCTGATCGTCTTGCTCGACAAGTTCAGGCGCTCGGCGATCTCGTTGTTGGTCAGCCCTTCCGCCATCAGCTTGAAGATTTCCAGGCTGCGTTCGTCCAGCTGCGACTGCGGCGAGACGTCGCCGCGCACCGCGATGCTGGCCAGGCGTTCGGCGATCTGCGGCGGGAAATACAGCTTGCCCGCGTACGCCTGGCGCACCGCTTCGGCCAGGTCGGCCGGGTCGCAGTCCTTGGTCACGAAGGCGTGCGCGCCGAGGCGATAGGTTTCCTTGATCAGGCTGTCCTGGTCGAACTGGCTGAGGAAGACGATCTTCGCCTGCGGGTCCGCCTTCAGGATGTTCTGCGCTGCGTCCATGCCGGTCAGCTCGGTGCCGAAGCGGATGTCGAGCACGGCCACGTCGGGCTTCTGTTCGGCGTACATCGCCACCGCCTCGCTCGGGGTCTTGGCCTGGCCCGTCACTTCCATGCCCTGGGCCGCCAGCGACATGGCGAAACCGGTCATCACGATCGGGTGGTCGTCCGCCAGCATCACGCGGATGGGCTGTTGCTGCTCTTTCTGCACTGTTCTCTCCAGGCGCATTGTTGACTTCGGTTTGCCATGCTCTGGCAGCTTCGCCTGCCATGACATCGAAGTCCGGGCAGCCGTGGCGATTATTCCATACAACGCGCACAGAAGCGAACTGACAACGAATGGAATAGCGAACTACTACGAAATCCCTTTGCATATTGCTAGTCTCTAGCATATAGTTATTCCAACAGCTTGCCAGTTTTCTTCAATATTCCAGCATAAAGGAGGATGGCCATGCAGTTTTCGCATTCCAACGATGGGGGCAACAAAGCCGGGAAGTTCCTGCTGGTCGCCGGCCTGCACGTGGCGATCGGCGCCGTGTTCATCCACAGCATGAACAGCCGGCACCTCTCTCTGCCCAGGATGACCGAACAGGTGCTGGTCATGCTCGATCCGCAGCGCGTCGACCCGCCGCCGCCGCCGGAACCGCCCCCCATGCCGCCGCAATCGATGCCGAAGATCGTGCCGCCCACGCTGGCGATACCGCAGCCGGAAGTCGACGTGGCCCCGCCGCCGGATGCGACGCCGCTGCATGCCAGCACCACCGCGGATCCTGCGCCGGCCACGCCGGCGGCGACGACCGGTGTGCCCGATGCGCTGCCGGTGCCGGCCGGCGCCCCGGTCAAGGCCGCCGCCCAGGTCCGCACCGCGGTACTGGCCGACCCGAATGCCTGCGCCCTGCCCGACTATCCGGCCCGCGCCGCCCGCGAAGGCATCAGCGGCACCACGCTGCTGGCCCTGCTGGTCGGCACCGATGGCCGCGTGACATCCTCGCGCGTGGAACGCAGCAGCGGTTCGCGCGACCTCGACCGGGCCGCCGTGAATGCCCTTAGCCTGTGCCGATTCAAGCCGGCCACCAGCAACGGCGTGCCGGAAGCCGGCTGGGCGCAACTGGCCTACGTCTGGACCCTCGACCAATAAATATCCGCTTTTGCCCGCTTCCGCTCCTCGGCCTGGCGGGCTTTTTTATACCCGTGCAGCCGGGCGGCACCGGCACGCCCACGTTCATGCCACCACAGCCGCGGAGACACGCATGCGCCCCCATTCCACCCTGTCCGGCGCGCCCGGGCTGACCGGTTTCGCCGCCTTCCTGGTGCTGGCCGTCCTGATTGCCTGGCTGTCGCTGCGGCCGCACGCCGTCCCCGTGCATGAAGGGCCGCCGGCGTCCGGCTTCGTGGCGGCGCGCGCGCTGGCCCATGTGGAAGCGCTGGCGCAGGCACCGCGTCCGACCGGCAGCGACGCCAACGCCGCCGCGCGCGACTACATCGCCGCCCGGGTGCGCGCCCTCGGCCTGGTCCCTGCGATCCAGACCGAGACCGTGCAGACGGCCTCGCTCGGCATGATGCGCAACGTGCACGTGACCCTGGCCACGGTGCACAACATCGTGGTCCGCAAGCCGGGCCGGCGGCCGGCGCACGACGAACGCTCCACCATCGTGGCAATGGCCCACTACGATTCCGGCGCCGCCACGCTGGGCGCGGCCGACGGCGCCATGTCGGCCGCGGCGCTGCTGGAGACCCTGCGCGTGCTGCAGGCCGGGCCGCCGCTCGAGAACGACCTGCTGTTCGTGTTCACCGACGCCGACAGCGGCCAGGCGCTCGGCACGCGCGCCTTCATGACGGCGCATCCGTGGGCACGGCGCGCGCGCCTGCTGCTGCGCTTCGATAATCCGGGCAACCGCGGTCCGCTGACGCTGGTGGGCACGTCCCACGCCGATGGCGCCGCGCTCGCCGCGGTCGCGCACGCGGCGCCGGCGCCGGCCGGGACCTCGTTCATGGCCGAGCTGTACGCCAACACGCGCCCGAATCCCGCCGGCGCCCTGCTGGCAGCCGGCGACGCCGCCGTGCTGCAGTTCGCGACCGCCGGCGGCAGCCTCGGTCCCGGCGCCGTCCACGACATCCCGCAGCGGCTGTCGGCGGCCAGCCTGCAGCACGAGGGCGACACCATGCTGGCGCTGCTGTGCGAGACCGGCGCCCGAGCCCTGCCGGAGACCGGTACGCGCGGCCAGGTGTTCTTCGGCGTGCCCGGCCTGGGCGTCGTGCATTACCCGTATGCGCTGGTCTGGCCCCTGACCCTGCTGGCATGCGCGCTCACGGTGCTGGTGTGCGCCGCCGGCATGCGCCGCGCCCGCGTCGCCGGCACCGACATCATCCACGCGGGGTTCGGCTTCCTGTTCATGGGCGCCTTTTCCACCTTCATCGTCCACCTGTGCCATGAGGCGCTGCCGGGCCTGCGCTGGCGCTGGGATGCCGCCATGCTGGCCGACGGCGAAGGCCTGCGCTGGCAGGTGCTGGCCTTCGCCCTGCTGCTGGCGGCCGGCTTCGTGCTGGCGCTGCGCCGGCTGCAGGCGCGGCTCGGTGCCACCTGCGTGCTGCTGGGCGTGATCTGCGTCGCCACGCTGGCGCTGGTGGGCGTGAGCTGGGGCGCGCCCGGCGCCAGCTACCTGCTGGCCTGGCCGCTGCTGGCGGCGCAAACGGGGCTGCTGGCGGTGCTGTCGCCGCGCGCCGCACGGTACCGGCTTGCGATCCTGGCGCTGGCGGCCTTGCCCGCCGCGGTGCTGATGCTGCCGGCGCTGCGCGACAGCCTGGCCGTGGTGTCGCCGACCTGGCTGGTGCTGCCGTCGGCGCTGGCCGGCACCCTGCTCGGCCTGTGCAGCCTGCTGCTGGCCGATGCCGGAGCGCGCTTCATCGTCCGGCCCGTGCTGCTGGCCGCCGCCGCAGCGTTTGGCCTCGCCTTCATGGCCATGCCGCGGGTACCCGAGATGCCGGCGCCGAACCAGCTGGTGTACTTCAAGGACACGCCGAGCTGGCGCGCGTTCTGGCTGTATCCGCCGGTGCCGCTGGATGCCTGGACCCGCAGCCTGTTCCCGAACACCCTGCATCCCTACCAGCTGCCCTACCTGTTCGGCCCCAGCGGCAAGCCGGTATGGTATGCGGCGGCGCCGCGCAACGACGGCATCGCCTATCCGCACCTGATCATCGAGAAAGTAGAATGGATCGGCGACACCAAGCACGTGGAGTTCCTGCTGCGCTCGAAGAACCGCGCGCCGCATATCGCGCTGCGGGTGGACGGCGCCGCGCCCAGGCGCGCCAGCATCAACGGGCGCGTGCTAACCGACGCCGATTACCTGCACTGGCGCCTGGACCTGCATGGCATGGAAGACCGCGACCTGCATGTCTCCCTCGACTTCTACGGCGACCCGTCGTTCACGGTGTTCATCCAGGAGTACCTGCCCGGCGTGCCGGAGCGCGACCTGCCGCCGCGTCCCGCCAACCTGCGGCCCGCGCTGCTGCCGCTCACCGGCACCACCATTTCGGCCGACGTCCTGCGTTTCGAGTGAGGAGGATGCAATACAATGCCTGCGCATTCTTCACTCCACTCACGCAGCAGGATTCCATGCACAAGATCGTCGCTACCCACCTCTCTGTCATCGGCGCCAGCCTGGCGCTGGCCTTCGCGGCCCCCGCGCTTCATGCAGCCACCTCCGCCGCCCTGGTCCAGGAAGCGCCCCTGCGCGCCCACCTGGCCACCCTGGCTTCCGACGCCTTCGAAGGCCGCGGTACCGGCCAGCGCGGCGGCGAGCTGACCGTCGTCTACCTCGAGAACCAGGCGCTGGCCGCCGGCCTGCTGCCGGCCAACGGGGGCAGCTACCGCCAGAGCGTCAAGATCGCGGGCGTGAAGGCGCAGCCGCAGGACAGTTCGGTGGCCCTGGCTGCCGGCGGCAAGGCGCTGCCGCTGGCGTTCGGCAAGGACTGGGTATGGGCGCCGGGCGATGCAAAGGCGGTGCACGCGATGGACGCCGGGCTGGTGTTCGTCGGGTATGGCATCAAGGCGCCGGAAGAAGGCGGCTGGGACGATTACAAGGGCGTCGACGTGAAGGGCAAGCTGCTGGTCATGCTGGTCAACGACCCGGCGCCGACCGCGGCGGAACCGAACCGCTTCAACGGCAAGGGTCTCACCTACTACGGCCGCTGGACCTATAAATTCGAGGAAGCCGCGCGCCGCGGCGCCGCCGGCGTACTGCTGATCCACACCGACGCCTCGGCCTCCTACGGCTGGAGCGTCGTGCAGAACAGCTGGATGGCCGAGCGCTTCCAGCTGGCCGACGCCGACCTCGGTACCGGCATGCAGGGCTGGATGACCGAAGACACGGCGCGCAAGCTGTTCGCCGCCGCCGGCCAGGACCTCGACAAGCTGCGCGCCGCGGCCGAGGACAAATCGTTCAAGCCGGTGCCGCTCGATGCGCGCGTGCAGGGCGAATCGAAGGCCGCCGTGCGCACGCTGGAACAGTTCAACGTGGCCGGCATCGTGCCCGGCACCGATCCCAAGCTGAAGGACGAAGTCGTCATCTACAGCGCGCACTGGGACCACCTCGGCAAGCAGGGAAGCAGTGACAACACCGGTGGCGACACCATCTTCAACGGTGCGGTCGACAACGCCTCCGGCAGCGCCGGCCTGCTGGCCATGGCGCAGGCGGCGGCGCGCAACCCGGCCAGGCGCAGCCAGATGTTCCTGTGGGTCGCGGCCGAAGAACAGGGCCTGCTGGGCAGCGCGGCCTATGCCGCACGTCCGCTCTGGCCGCTGAACAAGACCGCGGCGGCCCTCAACCTGGACAGCCTGAACTTCGTCGCCGCCGCCAAGGACATCGGCGTGCAGGGCAGCGAGCGCAGCGACCTGGGCGCGCTGGCCGCCACGGTGGCGAAGTCGATGCACCTGAGCGTGGCGCCGGCGCGTCCCGACCTGGGCGGCGGCTACTTCCGCAGCGACCACTTCAGCTTTGCCAAGGCCGGCGTGCCGGCGTTCTCGATCTCGGGCGGGCACGAGTGGCTGAAGGACAAGGAGGCCAACGATGCCAAGCGCAAGGCCTACGGCCCGCGCTACCACCAGGCCGACGACGAATACGATCCGAACTGGGATCTGGCGGGGATGGTGCAGCAGGCGCAGTTCACGCTGAACCTGGGGCGTGCGGTGGCGGATGCGCCGAAGATGCCGGGGTGGAAGGCGGGGGATCAGTTTGGGAAGGTGAAGCGCTAGCCAGCATCCGGAGTGCCGTCGTCCCCGCGCAGGCGGGGATCCATGCCGAGCTTCCGAAGCCGGTCTTTCTGAAGCATTGCAGTGTTTCAGCGTATCGAATTCTGTTCTTCAGCATGGGTTCCCGCTTTCGCGGGAACGACGGTTAAGAGCGTCTAACAAAACCTTCAGGGCAAGGGATGCGGCCGGCCGACGCATCGCCGAAGACAGTACGAGAGTACGGCGAGGCGATGCAACGCCGCCATGGAGATTTTGTTAGGCGCTCTAAGGCAGCGGGTTCTCCCTGCTCCTCTTGTCCTCCACGCTCCCCAGAATCTGCGTCAACTTCCCGATCTCCACCGGCTTGACCAGGTGGTAATCGAACCCCGCCTGCTGCGACAGCTCGCGGTCGCGCTGCTGGCCGTAGCCGGTCAGCGCCACGAACACCGCGCCGGCGTGCTCCGGCTTGCGGCGCAGGCGGCGCGCCAGTTCGTAGCCGGTCATGTCGGGCAGGCCGATATCCAGGATGAAGACCTGGGTGGCGCCGTCGGCGCCGTCCAGCGTCGACACGGCATCCTCGTGCACCTGCACCGTGTGGCCGTGGGCGCGCAGCAGCACCGCCAGCGAGTGGCCGGCATCCAGGTTGTCGTCGACGATGGTCACCCGCAGCGGAAGCGCTTCGCCGCTGCCCTCACCCGAGCGGATCACCTGGCCGACCTCGGCGTCCGCCAGCGGCAGGATCACCGTCATCGTGGTGCCGCGCTGCGGGCCGTCGCTGTGCGCCGCGACCTGGCCGTTGTGCATGCGCACGATGCTCTTCACCAGCGCCAGCCCGATTCCGAGGCCGCCCTGCGAGCGGTCCGGCGTGCGGTCGGCCTGGGTGAACAGGTCGAACACGTGCGGCAGCAGCTGGGCATCGATGCCGCTGCCGTTGTCGCTCACCGCGGCCGTGGCGGTGACGCCGTCGGCCGTCACCGCCAGCGCGATGCGCCCGCCCGGCGGCGTGTACTTGGCCGAGTTGTTGAGCAGGTTGACCAGCACCTGGATCAGGCGCGTACGGTCGCCCTCGACCGGCACCGGGTCCGGCGGCAGGTCGACCGCCAGCGTGTGGCCGCGTTCCTCGATGTGCGGGCGCGCCTGCTCCACCGCCGCGATCGCGACCTTGTTCAGGTCGAGGATCTCGTTCTCCAGCTTCACCAGGCCGCGCGTGACGCGCGAGACGTCGAGCAGGTCGTCCACCAGTTCCGTCATGTGGCGCACCTGGCGCGAGATGATGTTGCTGGCCTTCAGGCGCAGGCCTTCGCTGACTTCCGGCAGGCGCAGCAGCTGGGCCGCGCTGGTGATCGGCGCCAGCGGGTTGCGCAGCTCGTGCGCCAGCATCGCCAGGAACTCGTCCTTCATCTTGTTATGGCGCTCGGCCTCGGCGCGCGCGGCGCGTTCGCTGGTGAGAATCTGCTCGCGCTCCTGGGCGCGCTCCTGGCCGATGTTGACGAAGGTCGCCAGCACGCCCTGCGGCCGGCCGGCATCGCCGTAGACCGGGCTGTAGACGTCGTTGAAATGGCGGGTGTCGGGATAGCCGTCGCAGTCGATGGTCAGCGCCAGGCCATTGGCGCCGGCCGGTTGTCCCTGCTTGACGCGGGCGACGATCGGGCCGATGTCCGGCACTGCGCTCTGCCAGGTGCGGCGCGCGTCGGCGCCGAGCGCCTGCCCCTGGCGCTCGCCGAGCAGCGGCAGGCAGGCATCGTTGAAGAATTGGGTACAGGTGTCGTCCCAGGCCAGCACCATCGGCAGCGGGGAGTCGAGCAGCGCGCGCACGGCGAGCTTGAGGCTGAAGGGCCAGTCGGCCACGGGACCGACGCCGGTGGCTTCCCACGGATGGGACTGCATCTGCAGCTCCATGCCGGTCACGGTCCGCGTCGAGGCAGACTCGGGCGCAGCGAGATCAAAAGGCCAGGCCATGTCGTTCCATTCAGTGTTTGAGCGGGGGTGCGGCTCAACTGTTCATGATATCAGGCATCATGAATGGACGACATGCATATGTTAAATGGGTAAGCCGGACTGTGGCTAAATCAGCCACAGCCCTGCCTATTGTCTGCTGCCTGCTGCCTGGATGGCTTACTCGATCACGCCGCAGGCGATGCGATCGCCCCCGCCGCCCAGCGGCGCTGGCTTGTCGGCGTAGTTGTCGCCGCCGGCGTGGATCATCAGCGCCTTGCCCTTGACGTCGGCCAGCTTGGTCAGGCGTGGCGCCGTCACCGCGACGCTGGCGCCGCCGTTGCCGCCCACGACCAGCGGCGGCAGGTCGCCCATGTGGCCGTCGCCGGTCGGTCCGGCGTGGTGCTTGCTGCCGCTCGGATCGTAATGACCTCCTGCGGCGCCGGCCGGGACCACCTTGCCTTCTTTTTCATTCGGACCGCAGCTGCCGGTCTCGTGCACGTGGAAGCCGTGCGGACCCGGCGGCAGGCCGGTCAGGGCCGGCGTGAACACCAGGCCGCTCTTCGATTCCGTGATCGTCACCGAACCGATCATCTTGCCGCTGCCGCTGGGGGTTGTCAGGCTCATCGGGGCTTGCAGCTTGTCGGTGGACTGGGCGCTGGCGCTGGCTGCCAGCGCGGCGAGTACGCATGCCAGCAGGGCGCCGGCCGATGTGGTCTTGTTCATGTTGGCTCCTTTCAGGTTGGAATGGTAAAGCCAGGGTAGTGTAGACCACACCAATGGATGGGCGGCGGACGGGAGCGTGCACCCGGTTTCGTAGGCACCCGGAAAGTTTCCAGAGGCGGGCTTTTAGCGTTTCGCAAACTCAGGCGCGGTTCAATCGAATCGTCGTTGGTGCGGCGGCCGAGTTGGCGTACAGTGCCGTGGTCCAGAAGGAGACACCATGACAAGCACAACGACTGCAACAGCAACGACTGCAACGAATTGGAATGCCCTGGGACCGCTCGGGGTGATGGCACTCAAGAACATGGACCGCAGCCGCCAGGAGCGCGGCCGGATGCTGGACCGCGCCGGCTACGGCCCGCAGGAAACCCCATCCACCGTCCTGTACGAGGAACCCGGCCTCAGGCTGCGCCGCTTCGGTCAGGGGCAGTCCGGCCCGGCCGTGCTCCTGATCCCGGCGCCGATCAAGCGCGCCTACATCTGGGACCTAGCGCCCGCGCTCAGCGTGGTGCAGCGCTGGCTCGAACGCGGCTACCGGGTCTACCAGGCCGAATGGGTGCCGGTGCACAACCTCGAGGGCGGCCACGACTTCGGCCTGGCCGACTACGGCGACCGCCTGCTGTCCGCCTGCCAGAAAGCCATCGAAGCCGACAGCGAAGAAAAGCGCCTGATCGTCGCCGGCCATTCGCTCGGCGGCGTGCTGGCCGCGATCTACAGCTGCATGCACCCGGAACGGGTAGCAGCCACCATCCTGCTGGAATCGCCGCTGCATTTCGAACCAGGCAGCTGCTGCTTCAACCGCCTGGTGAACGCCACGCCGGACGCACGCGAGATCGCCGACAGCTTCGGCCACGTCCCCGGCGCCTTCCTCAACATGATGAGCGCGATGGCCGAGCCGCACGCCTTCCAGTGGGAACGCATGATGGACCGCACGCTGTCGATGTTCGACCCGCAGGCCATGAAAACCTACATGCAGGTGGAACGCTGGACCCACGACGAATTCCCGTTGCCGGGCCGGCTGTTCACCGACATCGTCGAATCGCTGTACCGCAACGACGAGTTCATGCAGGGCAAGCTGGTCATCAACGGCCGCACCATCGGCCCGCAGGACCTGCGCGCGCCGCTGGCCAGCGTGGTCGACCCGCGCAGCAAGGTAATCCCGCTGCAGGCGGTGGTGCCGTTCAACCAGGCGGCCGCCGGCACCGATAAACTGGTGCTCGAGTACGAAGGAGACATCGGCGTCAACCTGCAGCACGTGGGCGTGCTGGTCGGACGCAGCGCGCATGCGAAGATCTGGCCGGCGATTTTTGCGTGGCTGGAGAAGCAGGCCTAAGGCCAGCGCAAACCGTAGGGCAGCGTATCGGGCCCGAACACGAAGTGCAGCACGCGGCGGCGGCTCGTCCCCGCCGCTTTCGATGACGCATGCAGCGCGAGCGGCCGCATCACCAGCGCCCCGCCCTGCGCCAGCGTGCAGGTGCGCACCGGGCCGGCCTGTTTAAGCGCGCTCGCCTGCGCGGCCGGGATGCGGCCCAGCGTATGCGTCGCCGGGATGAACTGCAGCGGCCCATCCTCTTCCATGCATGCATCGAGGTGCACGCGCACCGCCACCAGCCTTTCCAGCACCGCCACCGGCGGCTGCACGAACACGCTGCCTTCCTTGTCCGACCAGCCGCGCAGTGCCGGGTGCGCGACGCGCTCACGCACCGGGATACTGAGGTCCTGGTGCACCGGCACCAGCCAGTTACGGTCGCGCGATTTCTCGAAATAGGTGCATTGGACGGCGATCCAGTCGTCCAGGATCGTGGCTGCCAGCGCCGGCTCCGCACGCAGGCGGCTGGCGAGCGCCCGGCACCAGTCGTGGTCCAGCAGATTGCGCGTGCCGGCCGCATCGGCGCCGAGCGGCGCGACGGCGGCGCACAGGGCATCGCATTCCTCCCGGGTCAGGACCTGGGGCAGCACGGCGAACCCGTCGCGCTGGAAAGCATCGGCAAACATGGAGACGGAAGAGCAAGTCATCGCCGCATCTTACTCCCGCTTTGGCGGGCCAGGACATCACGGTCCGGCAGGCATAAAAAAAACGGCACCCCGAGGGGTGCCGTTTTCATCAGCCGTTCAAGCGGCTAGAAGCTGAAGCGAAGATTACTCGCCATCGCCCTGATGCTGCTCGGCGTGTGCCGCAGCCTGCTGCTGGTCTTCCATCGCCTGCAGTTCGGCAGCCATGTTGGCCTTCTCCTGCTGCAGCAGTGCCTGGCGCTCTTCCGCCTCCCACTGCTCTTTCTCCTTGCGGGCGCGGTGGAATGCCAGACCGGTACCGCCCGGGATCAGGCGGCCGACGATGACGTTTTCCTTCAGGCCGCGCAGACCGTCGCGCTTGCCCATGATCGCCGCTTCGGTCAGCACGCGGGTGGTTTCCTGGAACGAGGCGGCCGAGATGAACGAATCGGTCGACAGCGATGCCTTGGTAATACCCAGCAGCACGTTTTCGTAGGTTGCCGGCAGTTTGCCCGCGGCTTCCATGCGATCGTTCGCTTCCAGCAGTTCCGAACGCTCCACCTGCTCGCCGACGATGTAGTCGGTGTCGCCGGCTTCGACGATGGCAACGCGGCGCAGCATCTGGCGAACGATCACCTCGATGTGCTTGTCGTTGATCTTCACGCCCTGCAGTCGGTACACGTCCTGCACTTCGTCGACGATGTAGCGGGCCAGCGCTTCGATACCCAGCAGGCGCAGGATGTCTTGCGGATCGGCCGGGCCGTCCACGATCATCTCGCCCTTGTTCACCACCTGGCC
>Ga0308163_10000633_pt1 | contig 54940 bp, 41 predicted proteins | sample PhyTR1_FD_201037 | JGI IMG/M metagenome (GOLD analysis project Ga0308163, IMG submission 201037) | Phyllosphere microbial communities from UC Gill Tract Community Farm, Albany, California, United States - DLSLT.R1 | ecosystem: Host-associated > Plants > Phyllosphere > Unclassified | place: USA...
GGAGTTGTCGTCCCTTAACCGCGTGGGGTCGTAGCAGCCAGCTTCACAACCGATCCCGGCGCGCCTTTGGCAGGTGCGACTTTGGGCAGGTTGCTGGCTTCCAGCGCTTGACGTTGTTGAGCCAGGGCGGCAATGGTCTGCTCGCTGGCCATCGGGATCACTTCAGGGGTCACTGGCGAACCAGGACGTACCCGCTGCAGGCCCTTGACGATGATCGTGTCGTCCTTGTTCAGGCCGGTGCGCACGATGCGCAGGCCTTCGATCTTCGGACCGAGTTCGACGGCGCGGTAGACGGTTTTGTTGTCCGCATCCATCACCAGCACGAACTTCTTGCCCAGGTCGGTGCCGACCGCTTCGTCATTGATCAGCATGGCGTTGTAGGTGCCGCTGCCGACCAGTTTCAGTCGTGCGTACAGGCCCGGGGTGTAGGTGCCGTCGCTGTTGTCGAACACCGCGCGACCCCGGATGGTGCCGGTTTTCGGGTTGACCTGGTTATCGACGAAGTTCATCTGGCCCAGGTGCGGATTGCCGTCTTCGTTGGACAGGCCCATGTACACCGGAGTGGTGGCGCCGCGCTGACCGTTACGGGCGAGTTGGGTGTATTTGAGGAACACACGCTCGTCAGCATCGAAGTAGGCGTAGACCTTGTCGGTGGACACCACGCTGGTCAGCGGGGTGGTATCGGCGGTGACCAGGTTGCCGGCGGTGATCTCGGCACGGCTGACGCGGCCGCTGATCGGCGCGGTCACGCGGGTGAAGCTCAGGTTCAGTTTGGCCAGGTCCAGCTGCGCTTGCAGGGCACCGACAGCGGCGCGGGCCTCTTGTGCAGCGCTGGTGCGCGAGTCGGCCAGTTCAGCAGAGATGGCGTTGCTGGCACGCAGGCGTTCACCACGTCCGGCTTCGTTTTCACTGCGAGTGGCGTTGGCGCGGGCCTGGGCGACCAGGGCTTCGAGGCGGCGAACCTCGGCCTGGAACGGGCGCGGGTCGATCTGGAACAGCAGGTCGCCTTTCTTGACCAGCGCGCCTTCGGTGAAAGCGACCTCGTCGATCTGGCCGGAGACCCGAGGACGGATTTCAACGGTTTCCGGCGCCTCAAGGCGCCCGGTGAATTCGTCCCACTCGTTGACTGGTTGTTCCAGCACCTTGGCCACGCTGACTTTGGCAGCAGGCATAGTGGCGGCAGTCTCCGGAGTCTTGCCGCAGGCGCTCATCACCAGTACGGCCAACAGGGCCAACGGGAAGCGCAAATGTTTGAGTGACTGTTCCATGGAATCATCCGCCAAAGTATTGAAGATGGGCGGATGATGCTCGGCGGGGTGTGATGGCACGAATCGAATGAAGCAAAGGTAACTATCATTCGGAATGATATAAGACCGATTCGAGCCCTCTAGCATGCACCTTTCGTTAGGGTGCTATCAATCGGTTTGATGACAAATGTGTGTTGCGTGGCGAGTAAAAGTACCAAGGGTTTATCAGAAGCAGGTTGCACAAACAAAGAGACGGCCATGAAGGCCGTCTCGATCAACAGTTGCAGGCTGACTCAGTTGTTACCTTTGCGGTTCGGCCCGAAACGGTTTGGACCTGGCTGGCTGTCTTGCACCAGGAACACCAGGTTGACGATTGGCAGCAGCAACCACCAACCGCTGCGGTCGGTGTCGTGCATGCGGCGCGCACCGACGGCAATGCTCGGCAGGAACATCGCCAGGTTGTAGAGGTTGGCAAGGATGCCCTTGGTATTGAGCATGGCGTCGAGGACAGCCATGACAATGCAGATACCCAGGTTGATCAGCGCGAACATCCAGTATTCGCGGCGAGTGGCACGCCCTTGGAATACGGCGTAATTCTTCAGTGCTTCCATGTAAGGGTTGCCCGTCGTGATGGCGGGGCCGCTTGCAAAGGACTGTTGAGTGGCCTGAGGCGCACCGCACTGTGGGCATGCCACGGCCAGGCTACTAATTTCCTTGGCGCAACCGCGGCAGAAAACCATGCTCATATTTTTTCCCTAAAATTATTCAATCGATAGACAGGACAAAACGAACGCGGCAAGGCCTGACAAAATGATGCCGGCGATCGCGAGGTTTCTTCCTGGGTGTTTTTGGTTGATACAGACGATGCCGCAGGTGAGGCCCGCAAGGCTGAAGATGCCCACACCGACAATCGCATCCCGGTCCCATTCGGAGTCATCAAACAGGGTCAGTGCGCTGATGATCCCGAGGATCAATGAAACGATGGCCAGCCAGGGTATTTCGGCTTGCGTTTGCGGCACAGAGGCCTGTTGGGCAGCCCCGCATTGGGGGCAGGTGAGCGCCGTTTCGTGTAGCTCCTTGGCGCAAGCACGACAATAGACCATTGCCATCGTTTTCCTTAACTGAGTGCGAATGCCCGACCCTCCATCGGTCGGGGCGGCGGTAAGTTATACTTTATTACCGGATTTGTCATTATCACTTTGCCATCATGGCTGCCGGACTGGCAGAGACTCGCAAGACACCCATAGACACCCACAGACGGAAACGAATCGTGCGCGCGCGATCACCGAAGAGTAAACGACGTTTAAATGAACAATTCTACGACTACGGCCAGCGGCAATTGGTACGCGGTGATTGCCTTGGCACTGGCTGCGTTTGTGTTCAACACCACCGAGTTTGTGCCTGTCGGTCTGTTGAGTTCGATCGGCAACAGCTTCGACATGTCGACCGCGCAGGTCGGCCTGATGTTGACCATCTACGCGTGGGTGGTGTCTCTGACGTCGTTGCCGATCATGTTGCTGACGCGCAACGTCGAGCGACGAAAGCTATTGATCGTGCTGTTCGGGATGTTTATCGCCAGTCATATCCTGTCGAGTCTGGCGACCAGCTTCGGTCTGCTGCTGGTGAGCCGGATCGGCGTGGCGTTATCGCACGCGCTGTTCTGGTCGATCACCGCGTCTCTGGCAGTGCGTCTGGCACCACCGGGCAAACAGGTTCAGGCCCTGGGCTTGCTGGCAACCGGTACTTCGCTGGCGATGGTGTTGGGGATTCCCCTGGGTCGGTTGTTGGGCGAAGCCATGGGCTGGCGCACCACATTCATCGTGATCGCGGCGTTCGCGGCCACGCTGATGCTTTGCCTGACGAGGGTTCTGCCGTTGTTACCCAGTCAGAATTCGGGCTCGCTCAAAAGTCTGCCGATATTGTTGAAGCGGCCTGCGCTGGTGGCGATCTATATCCTGACCGCCATGGTCGTGACGGCACAGTTCACCGCTTACAGCTACATCGAGCCTTTTATTCTGACCGTGGCGGGCATGAGCGGCGATGTGGTGACGTTCATCCTGTTGTTATTCGGTGGCGCCGGTATTTTCGGCTCGCTGCTGTTCAGCTACGTGCACAGCTATAACCCTCAGCGCTTTTTGATCGTGTGCGTGTCGTTGCTCATTTTGTGCCTGGCATTGCTGTTGCCTTTGAGCGGCAAGGTCTCGTACCTCGGCACGCTGAGCCTGTTCTGGGGCATGGCGATCATGGGCTTCGGGCTGGCGTTGCAGTCGAAAGTCCTGACGCTGGCGCCGGATGCCACCGATGTGGCGATGGCGCTGTTTTCAGGGATCTACAACATCGGTATCGGCGGCGGGGCACTGGTAGGAAGTTGGGTCGGCAGTCAGCTGGGCTTCGCCTACATCGGGGTCGTGGGTGGCGTGCTGGCGGCTTTGGCGCTGTCGTTTTACTGCCTGTCGGCTTATCGCATCGCCCGGGCCGAGGCTTGAGTTCGAAGCCTTGCGTTCGCCGACAGGCGCCTTTTCATTTCGAGCGCTGACCCACCGTGCTGCCGACCGGCATCACACCGATGGATAGTCGCAGGCCGGTTCGCAACCCTGTTCCAACAGGCTGAAACGACAGGCGTTGCCACCGCTGCGTTTGGCCTCGTACATCGCACTGTCGGCGCGTTCGAGCAACTGCTCAGCGTTCGCGCCATCCGCCAGGTACAGACTGATACCGACGCTGATATGCGTCTCGATCCGTTGATTGTCGATCATGAAGGGTTGCGCGATGGCGGCGATCAGTTTGTTCGCCAACGCCTGGATCAATTCGATCCGGTCCATGCCGCAAACCAGGATCGCGAACTCGTCGCCGCTCAGGCGCGAGACCACATCTGACCTGCGCACCGACTGGCCCAGGCGCTCGGCCACGGCCACCAGCAGCCGGTCGCCGCAGGCGTGGCCCAGCGTGTCGTTGACGCATTTGAAACGGTCCAGATCGATGAACATCAACGCCAGGGACTGATGATGACGGGCGGCGGAAATGATCGCCTGATTGAGCAGGTTCAGAAACAACACCCGGTTGGGCAATCCGGTCAAGGCGTCGTGGAACGCCAGCTTCTGCATCGCGGCGCGTTCTTCATCCATGACCTTGAAGTTGTGCAGGATGGAGATGAAATGGGTCACGGCGCCGTGAGGGTCGAGCACAGGAGTGATGACCTGGTTGACGATGCAAGTGCCGCCATCCTTGCGACGTTCGACCATTTCCCCCTGCCAGGTCACTCCGGCCAGGATTGTCATCCATAGATGGCGATAGAACGTGGTGTCTTGGCGTCCCGATGACAGCAAATGTGGCGTTTTACCCACCAGCTCCGGCTTGGAGTAGCCGCTCAGCAAGCAGAATGCTTTGTTGATCCAGACAATGCATCCCGTGCGCTCTGTTATCAAAACCGGATTTGTCGCGGCGTCCAATGCCCTCACCAGTACTTGCTGGTCATTTTCGATCATTGCACCCCTCCGATTGCAGTTGACGCGCAATCCATGACTTCAGGCTAGGTCAGTGCACCGCGGATTTATTGATCAAAATCAACCTTTGCGCTTGTATACCCATCGTCAAACGCGGTCACGGCGTGAGCACAATCGCACCGTTGAATTGCCCTGCGCGTAAAATCGCCAGGGCCTGGTTGGCGTCCTCCAGGGCAAACCGGGTGACATCGCAGTGCACCGGGGTGTGTTGCAGCTCCTGGAAAAACGCGTTGCCGTCTTCGCGTGTCAGGTTGGCCACCGAGCGGACACTGCGTTCACCCCACAACAGTCGATAGGGGAACGCCGGAATGTCGCTCATGTGGATCCCGGCGCAAATGACGCATCCCCCCTTGACGGTCACCGCCAGCGCTGCCGGCACCAGTGCGCCCACCGGGGCAAAGATCAGGCTGGCGTCAAGCAGGTGTGGCGGTGCCCGGTCGGACGGTCCGGCCCATTCCGCGCCCAGAGAGCGGGCGTAGGCTTGACCTTCGTCGTCATCGGGACGGGTGAAGGCGTACACCTGCTGGCCACGCCCGAGCGCCACTTGTATCGCCAGATGCGCAGCAGCACCGAACCCATAAAGCCCAAGATGCTGAGCCCTCCGGGTCATTTGCAGCGCTCGAAAGCCGATCAGTCCGGCACACAGCATGGGCGCCGCCTGCAGGTCTGAAAGCGTCTGAGGGAGAGCAAAGCAGAAACGCGGATCGGCAACGGTGTATTCAGCATAGCCACCGTCCAGGTGACATCCGGTAAAGCGTGCCTGATCGCACAGGTTCTCCTGGCCCGAGCGACAGAACGCACACTCACCGCATGTCCAGCCCAGCCATGGCACACCCACCCGCCGACCGATCCAGTCGGGCGTGACCTCTCGGCCCACCGCCGTGACCAGACCGACGATTTCGTGGCCCGGCACCCTGGGGAACACGGCTTGCGGCAATTCACCGTCGAGCAAATGCAGGTCGGTGCGACACACGCCGCAGGCCAGCACTTTAAGCAAAACCTGATCGGCGGCGGGGGACGGGACTGGGCGTTCTTCGAGTCTCAGCGATTGGCCGGGGGCGTGCAGAACCATGGCGCGCATGAGCAAACTCCTGAATGTGCGACAAGCATAGGTGTCTTGGCTTCGCACGTGCTTTTCATTCGGCCTTTGAGCGGGATTACGGACAGACGGGGTGCCCGGTTTTCGGAGGCGCGGGTAGCGTCGCCTCTATTGAGCTTCAGGGGTGGCCGCAAGACTTGATGTAGATCAAGTCTTGCGCGTAGCAGGCTTCCAGAATCGACCGATGACAATGGGTCATCGGCCTTTCGCGGAGGACTTCATGAGTGATTTTTTAAATGCCGAGCAATTGGAAGGGGTGGACGCCTATTGGCGTGCCTCCAACTACCTGGCCGTGGGGCAGATTTATCTGAAGGACAATCCGCTGTTGCGCGAGCCATTGACGCTGGCCCATATAAAACCGCGATTGCTGGGGCATTGGGGGACTACGCCGGGGCTGAACCTGATCTATGCCCACCTCAATCGCCTGATCATTCAATATGACCTCAACGCGTTATTCGTCGCAGGGCCCGGGCATGGCGGGCCTGCACTGGTGGCGCAGACCTACCTGGAAGGGACTTACACCGAGTGCTATCCCTCGGTGGAGCGCAATGCCAACGGCCTGCAACGCTTGTTTCGGCAGTTCTCATGGCCCTACGGGATTTCCAGCCATGTATCGGCGCAGGTACCGGGGTCGATTCACGAGGGCGGCGAGCTGGGTTACAGCCTGGCCCATGCCTATGGGGCGGCGTTCGATAATCCGGACCTGATCGTGGCGTGCGTGATTGGTGATGGCGAGGCCGAAACCGGTACGCTGGCGGCCAGTTGGCATTCCAACAAGTTCCTCGACCCGGCGCGTGATGGCGCGGTGCTGCCGATCCTGCACCTCAACGGCTACAAGATCGCCAACCCGACGATTCTGTCCTGCATCAGCGAGGAAGAGCTGTCGGCCCTGATGTATGGCTATGGATACGATCCGTACTTTGTCGAAGGTGATGACCCGGCACAGGTACATCAGGATCTCGCCAGAACGCTGGACACCATCATTGTTAAAATCCGCGACATCCAGCGCCTGTCGCGTCAGCCCGCCGCCACTGCGCAGCGGCCCCTTTGGCCAATGTTGGTGCTGCGCACGCCCAAAGGCTGGACCGGCCCGAAATTCGTCGACGGCCATCGTGTGGAAGGGACCTGGCGTGCGCATCAAGTGCCATTGGCGGATTTCCAGCAACCGCTGCATGTGCGTCAGTTGGAAGACTGGTTGAGCAGCTACCGTCCTGACGAACTGTTTGACGACAACGGCGCCTTGATCCCCGAAATAGCGGCGCTGGCACCCACCGGTCATCGACGCATGAGCGCCAACCCGCACGCTAACGGTGGCCTGGTGCAGCCGCTGAACCTGCCACGCTTTACCGACTATGCCGTGGCGCTGTCGGCGCCAGGCGCCGTGCGCGCGGAAGCGACCCGAATACTCGGGACGTTTTTGCGTGACGTGATGAAAGACAACCGGCAATCGAACAACTTTCGGTTGTTTGGCCCGGACGAAACCGCCTCAAATCGACTGGATGCTGTCTACGAGGTGACCGCCAAGGCATGGATGGAGCCTTTGCACACCGAGGACATCAACCTGGCCCCTGACGGTCGCGTGATGGAAATCCTCAGCGAGCAAGTGTGCGAGGGGTGGCTTGAAGGCTATTTGCTGACCGGTCGCCACGGTTTGCTGTCGTGTTACGAGGCCTTTATCCATATCGTCGACTCGATGGTCAATCAGCATGCCAAATGGCTGAAAACCGCCGCCGAAGTGCCTTGGCGAAAACCCGTTGCGTCGTTGAATTTCCTGCTCACGTCACACGTCTGGCGTCAGGACCACAACGGATTTTCTCACCAGGATCCGGGGTTCATCGATTTGGTGGCGAACAAAAAGTCGGACATCGCACGCATCTACCTTCCACCCGATGCCAATTGCCTGTTGTCAGTGGTCAATCATTGCCTCAAAAGCCGTGACTACATCAATGTCATCGTCGCCGGCAAACAGCCGGAATGGCAGTGGCTGGACATCAATGCAGCGTTGCGTCATTGCCAGACAGGCATCGGCCGCTGGGAATGGGCCTGTCACAACGACGAACAACCTGACGTGGTCATGGCTTGCGCTGGCGATGTGCCGACCCTGGAAACCCTCGCTGCCGTGACCCTCTTGCGTGGCTACGTCCCGGACTTGCGCGTGAGGGTGATCAACGTCGTGGATTTGATGGTGCTGCAGCCAGGGTGGCAACACCCCCATGGTTTGCCGGACAGTCATTTCGATGACCTGTTTACCCTCGACAAACCGGTGATTTTCGCTTTCCACGGCTACCCGGCGTTGATCCATCGCCTGCTGTACAAGCGCGCCAGTCACGATAATTTCCACGTGCGTGGCTTCAAGGAGGAGGGCGCCACCACCACTCCGTTCGACATGGCGGTCATCAACAACCTGGACCGTTATCAACTGGCGCTGGATGTAATCGAGCGTGTTCCCCGGCTGCACGCGCAGGTGCCGACCGCCAGAGCCCGCTACTGGTCGATAATGGAGAAACACAAGCTCTACCTCATCGAACATGGCGAGGACCTGCCCGAGGTACTGAACTGGCAGTGGACGCCGCCGGTTGTCGACTGAGCGGCTATTTGCTCTTCCAGTATTTCTGCATTTCGAGGAACAGGAAGGAGGCGGTCCAGGTGATCAGCACCAGGCCCGTCAAAGCCTCCAGACCGGTGAGGTACTTGAGATTGCCGACCGGGGCAATGTCACCAAAACCGATGGTCGTGTAGGTCGTGAAGGAGAAGTACACGCAGTCCATATACGAGCCGTCAAAGCTGCCCGTGAGCCGCCCCCAATCGCCGGACCGCGACATCAGGAAGTAGACCAGGGCGAAACACCAGACCTCTATGGCATGAGCCAGCAGCCCGCCGAACACCCCGACGACGATGCGGAACCGACTCCAGTTTTTCAGTTTAGGCAGCCAGTCGTTCAGGCGTGAAAGGCATTCGTAGTGAATCAACACGGCGGCGATCACCACCAGGGTGTTGATCAGGGTGACGACCAGCATGGCGACTCTCCGGCATCAGATGGCGACCGCAGCCAGGGTGATCGGCACCGTGAGCTTATGCCAGCAGCAGATGATCTTCGACTCTGCTAACGCCGGGCACCGACCAGGCGGCTCGTTCTGCGATCTGGCGCTCGCGCCACAAATGGACGCGGCCTTCGAGCTTCACAACGTCGCCTTCGACGTTGACGCGAATATCCTGAGCCTCCACTTCGGCGTTGCGCTTGAGTGCGGCTTCAATGCGTTGCTGGATATCAAAAACGTCCAGCCGTGGGCGCAGGATCAGACGATTGTCCACGCCGATTACACCGGACAACTTGCGGACACAACGCTCTACGGTTTCCTTCTGGTATTGCCAGTCCACTTCACCTTCAAGCGTGACCCGGCCGTGTTGCACGATGACTTTGACGTCGCCTTCGGGAACGTCGGAACTCCAGTGAATGATTTTCAACGCGCGCCTGGCGATGGTGTCGTCCTCCGTTCCTGAATTGGCGTTCAGCTTTACCTCGATTTCTTCGGCCAGTGCACGCACACCTTTGATGCTTTTCACCACACGTTCTGCAGTGACTTTTTGAGCGTAGCTGTTGACGTGCCCGCAGAGCGTGACAACACCGTTATCTACGCTGACCCCGATGTTGGCGGCATTGATTTCAGGCTGGAATTCGAGTTCTTCCAGAATGGTTTTGCGCAGATTCAAATCGCTCATGGCGGCGTTCTCTCTTCGGCGTGAGGCTCACGAACGGTGAGCACCCGGTCAGTTCTTTTCTACGCCTGAACACCGGAAAATCATTGAGCTATATCAACAATGCCCCTTTGCCTGGCGATTGAACGATGCGGCCATTAGTTGACAAAAATCAGAGCCGGCAGCAAGTGACGACAGATACTCGAACTATCGATTCAGCAGAGTCGCGATCAATCAAGGGGAAAGCCATGAACACGCGCTGGTCCATCGTTGTGCTGAGTATTGTGTTGGCCACGACCACCGGGTGCAGCCACCGTCATGCCCAGGAAATCGATGCTCGACTGGAATCCGCCGAAGACAATGCGGCGACGGCACGCTTGCGCGCCGACGAAGCGATATTGAAAGCGGAACAGGCACAGCGTGCGGCTGATGAGGCCAATGAGCGCGCCAGACGGATGGCTGAAAAAGCGACACACAAGTAGTGGGCGTTTACATCGACATCCGTAACCCAAAAGAGCGGTCGATAGCGCTCCCATGACGGTTCAAGGAAACGACCATGCAAATGACATTTCTCGGTGCTGCCGGCACGGTCACCGGCAGCAAGTACCTGCTGGAACATCACGGTAGGCATGTCCTGATCGACTGCGGTTTGTTCCAGGGCTACAAGCAACTGCGCTTGCATAACCGGGATCCGTTCCAGATTCCCGTACGCGACCTGGATGCCATCGTGCTGACCCATGCCCACCTGGATCACAGCGGGTATCTGCCGGTGCTGGTACGCAATGGGTATCGCGGCCCGGTGTATGCCACGGCGGCGACCTGCGAGCTGGTGAAAATCCTGCTGCTCGACAGTGGTCGCCTGCAGGAAGAGGAGGCGAGTTTTGCCAATAAACATGGTTTCTCCAAGCATTCGCCGGCGTTGCCCTTGTACACCGAGCAGGACGCCGAACAGGCATTGAAACTGCTGCAGCCGATCGAGTTGCATCACCGGATCGAGGTTATTCCGGGGCTGAGCATTCTGCTGCGCGGCGCGGGCCATATTCTGGGCGCTGCCACCGTCGAGGTTGTCGCCGATGGCACCACGCTGGTGTGCTCGGGTGACCTTGGGCGGCCAAACGATCCATTGATGTACGCCCCGGAAATCATCGAGCAGGCCGATTACTTGCTGGTGGAATCGACCTACGGTGATCGTCGGCACCCAGATGACGCGCCAGAGAAGCAAATGGCTGAGGTGATCAATCGCACGGCACTGCGCCATGGCATCATTCTGGTGCCTTCGTTCGCGGTCGGACGCGCGCAACTGCTGATGTATTACCTCTACCAGCTCAAACAGCGACACGCGATCCCTGACCTGCCGGTGTACCTCAATAGCCCCATGGCCACCGACGTCACACGCCTGTATCAACGTTTTCGCAGTGAACACCGCTTGTCATTGGAAGATTGCGAGGGGATGTGCCGGGGCACGCAATTTGTGCGCTCGACTCAGGAATCCATTGATCTGGACCAGCAACGCACCCCCGCAGTGATCATCGCTGCCAGCGGCATGGCCACCGGTGGGCGAGTGCTGCATCACCTCAAGGCACTGGCGCCCAACCCGCTGAACGCACTTCTGATGCCGGGCTTTCAGGCCGGCGGCACGCGCGGGGCACAAATTGTCGCGGGTGTCCCGTCGGTGCGGATTCACGGGCAAGACGTACCGATTCGCGCCGAAGTGGTGCCGATGCAGACCCTGTCCGCACACGCCGATGCCGATGAAATCATCCAGTGGCTGCGTGGCTTCAAGCGCGCCCCGAAACACACCTACGTGGTGCACGGCGAGCCCAATGCCTCGGACGTCCTGCGCCGGCGCATCAGTCTGGAACTGGGATGGTCGGTGTCGGTGCCGGAGTATCGCGATCAAGTCGAACTTGGCGGCGAAACGGCTCAGTGACTGAGCCCGCCGTGTGAGTACGGCTGTTCCTGCCAGGCTTGACGGTGCTTCTTGTCGGCGCGGTTCCTGGCTTCGGCGAACCTGTTTTCTGTGGAGACAATCATGAGCCAATATCAACATTTGTTGCTGGTCATCAACCCGTCTCTGCGCCGCTCGCCGGCGATCAACCATGCTGCCGCACTGGCAAAGGCAAGTGGTGCGACGCTCCATATCAGGGCGTTCGTAAAGTCGCTGGATATCCTCTCGATGCTGGAAGAGGGCGATCGTGAGGAGGCCCGCGCGAACTATTTGCAGGATCATCGTGACTGGCTCAAGTATCAAGCGATCAATCTGCGGGGCAGAGGCCTTGAAGTGACAGCCGAGGTCGGCTGGTCCGATGACATGAAGCAAGAGATCCTCGATTACGTAAATGAAATGAAGCCCGACCTGCTGATCAAGGAAGTGCAACACGAGTCGACACTCAAGCGGGCGTTCTTCACGCCGCTGGACTGGCAGTTGCTGCGCCATTGTCCGGTACCGGTTTATATGTTGGGCGGCACTGGACATGCCTTGCCGCGCAAGGTTGTAGCGGCAGTAGATGTCGCAATGAGCGACGAAGGCGGTGATGCGCTAAATGACCGCATCATTCAGCAGGCCACGGCCTTCGCCATTCAGTGCGATGCCGAGTTGCATCTGGTGTACGCCTATGACGTTTCCCAGGAATTTCTGGAGGGGCTGGGTGATGGCTTGAGGGGCTCGGAGCTGAGCAAAGCCCTGCGCAAGGAACTGGAAGCGTCTTACATCACATGGGCCAATCGGTACGGTGTGCCTACCGAGCGCCGGCATTTCGTAGTGGGGCATCCAGTTGCGGCGCTCAGCGAATTCGCCGACGAGCAACAGGTGGACGTGATCGTCATGGGCAGAGTGCAAAATCACGGGGTGGACAAACTGCTGGGCAGTACCACCGAACATATTCTGTATCAGGTGCCCTGTAGCGTACTGGCGGTCTAGCGTGATCGATCACGCCGGCCCGCTGAATGGCAGAGCCGGGCAGCCTGTCTCGGGGCGTTCTGTTCATGCAGGTAGCCTCGCAACGATGAGAGGCGCAAAAAGCCCCTTGCCGATTCACCGGCAAGGGGCAGAGTAGCCTGGGACTTACGCGCCTTTGATGGGCACGACTTTGTCCGCTTTTAGCGCTTCAGGCTTTTTCGGCAACGAGATACTCAACACGCCTTTAGAGAAACTCGCGTCGATTTTTTCAGCGTCGACGCCTTTGGGCAGCGTAAATACTCGTTCAAAGGAGCCGTAGTGACGCTCGCTGAGGTGATAGCCTTTCCTTTTTTCTTCCTTGTCCTCTTTCTTTTCACCTTTGATGATCAGGCTGCCGTTCGACAGTTTGATCTCGATGTTCTTCTGATCCATGCCGGGTAGCTCAGCCGTAATTTCGTAGCTTTTATCCTTCTCGCTGATGTCGACCGCCGGCATGTTGAAACCGTGCAGTTCGCGACGCCAGAGCGGTTCGGTATCGAACAGCCCGCGACCAAAGGGTGAAAGTCCTGAGCCACGGTTGAAGTCTTCGAACAGGTGATCGACTTGCTGGCGCAGCTTTTCCAGAGGTCGCCATAGGTCTGTTGTCATCGGCTGCTGGCCGGATTTGTTTTTTACTTCGGTAGTGACTGGCATCTTCTTCACGGAATTGCTCATTTTCGGTACTCCATTGCGAATGGAAGGCGGCCGACAATCATCCTGTCTGCAAACCGCCAGGACAGAACAAGCTTCCTTAAAGCGTTAGCGTCCCGGACCACAGCATCCAGCCGGCGTAAGCCGCTGCTGCCCAGATAATGATCAGCAGGCCCGTCTCGGGACCGCTGAGCGGCTGGCCCTGACGGGCTTTCAGCGTGCCCAGATAAATCAATGAACCGGGGGCGTAGAGCAAAGCACTGAGCAAGAGGTATTTAGGCCCGGCGGCATACAGCAGCCAGACGCAATACAGCGTGGCGACCAAGGCGATTGCCATGTCGCGTATTTGCATTGCGCGATGGCCGGCGTAGGTTTCGCCCTGCCACGTCATTTTCAGTGCATAGAGGCCGCTGAACAGATACGGCAGCAGAATCATCGAGGTGGCGAGGGAAATCAGGGCCAGGTAACTGGCACTTGAGTACAGCGTCAGCAGCAGAAACAACTGAATGCATCCGTTCGTGAGCCACAGTGCATTAGCGGGCGCGCCACGGGTGTTTTCCTCTCCAAGCGACACCGGCATGACCTTTTCTCTGGCCGGGGTAAACACCGATTCGGCTGCCAGCAGCGTCCAGGCGAGCAGGGCACCGCCGACTGAAATGATCAAGCCAATACTGATCAATACCGCGCCCCACGGCCCGGCGGCGGCTTGCAGAACACCGGCCATCGAAGGGTTTTTCAGGGCCGCCAGCTCCGGTTGTCTGAGAATGCCCAGCGACAGCAAGGACACGGCAATCAGCAGCAACAGTGTGATGACGAAACCGATGACCGTGGCTCTACCGACGTTGGCGCGTTCGGCAGCGCGGGCAGAGAACACGTTGGCGCCCTCGATGCCGATGAACACCCAGACAGTCACCAGCATTGTGCTTTTGACTTGATCAAACGTGCTGCCCAACGCGGGTGTCCCCCAGAAATCCACCATGAAGGTTTCACGCTGGAAGGCGGCAATCACCAAGCCGATGAATAGCAGCAACGGCACCACCTTGGCCACGGTTGTCAGGGCATTGGCCCGCGCCGCCGTGCGCATGCCTCGCAGGATCATCCAGTGCAACGACCACAACACTACGGATGCTCCGGCGATCGCCGCTTTGTTGTTGCCTTCGCCAAACAGCGGGAAGAAGTAACTCAGCGCGGCGAACAAAATCACCAGATAGCTGACGTTGCCGATCCAGGCACTGATCCAGTAACCCCAGGCGGAGTTGAAACCGAGAAACTCACCGCCCAGTGTCCGGGCATAGGCGAACACACCGTTGTCCAGTGCGGGCTGGCGATTGGACAGGGTCTGATAGACCAACGCCAGCGACAGCATGCCGACGCCGGTGATCACCCAACCAATCAGAATCGCTCCTGCGCCCGCGCTGGCCGCCATGTTCTGCGGCAGGCTGAAAATACCGCTGCCGATCATCGACCCAACCACCAGCGCGATCAGCAGGCTCAGTGACAAGCGTTTGGGTTCAGCCTTGCGCAGACTGACAGTCAGAGGTTGCGGCCTGGCGGGGGGAACACTGGGTTGAATGTCTTGCAGTTGAGTAGTCATGACAGGCCTCCACGAAGACTGGGTCGTCTGCATCGGCCGCGGACGCGGTTCTTGCAGACGTCAAGGAACAATCTCGGTGAGAAGGGCGTGTCTGTGGTTGATAAATGTCAAATTAGAGAAGAACAGCTATTTGGGAAATGAAGCTCTCTGGCATCCATTGCAGGCGAGGAGGTTGTATCCAGCATGGACTCGGGGGCACTTCAGGAACCTGCTGCGAGTTTTTTCGAAGTGCCCGATCTCGCATTAAAGGCTATCGGGGTCGCCAAAAAACATCTGAATCCGCGACCGCAACCAGCGTTCCCCCGGGTCATTGTCCTGCGACCCACGCCAGGCCATGTGCAGCTCGAAGGTGCGCGTCGGCAACGGTGGATCTTCCGCCCGAACGCCGCCCGCAGCCGTCAGCGCATCCGCTGTGTAATCCGGAACAGTCGCGACAATGTCAGTCCCCGCCAGCAACGTACTCAGGCCATTGAACTGCGGCACGGCCAGCACTACGTGTCGCTTGCGGCCGAGTTTCTCCAACTCCTCATCAATAAACCCACTGAGGTCGCCCGCGAACGACACCAATGCATGCGGACGCGCGCAATAGTCGTCGAGGCTCAACGGGCCGGGCACGGTGTCGGCGCGCAGCAGTTTTGGCTGGCTGCGACGCAAGACTTTGCGTTTGGCGTTGGCCGGCAGGTCGGTGGTGTAGCTGACGCCGATGGAGATTTCGCCGGAAGCGAGCAGGCCTGGCATCAATATGTAGTTGACGCGGCGCACCACCAGCACGATCCCCGGTGCTTCGGCGCGCAGGCGTTTGAGCAGCATCGGCAGCAGGGCGAATTCGACGTCGTCGGACAGGCCGATGCGGAACACCGAGGTGCTGGTGGCCGGATCGAATTCCGCCGCACGGCTGACCGCCGTGGAGATGGAGTCGAGGGCAGGCGAGAGCAGGGCGAAGATTTCCACCGCGCGGGCGGACGGCTCCATGCTGCGGCCGGTGCGCACGAACAGGGGGTCATCGAACAGGCTGCGCAGGCGTGAGAGCGCCGCACTGATCGCCGGCTGGCCGAGAAAAAGTTTCTCGGCGGCGCGGGTCACGCTGCGTTCGTGCATCAATGTTTCGAACACGATCAGCAGGTTCAGGTCGACACGACGCAGGTCATTACGATTCATCTGGAGTCCCTGGCAGAGTCATCAAGCTTGACGAGAGCGACCATATGAGAACAATGGCCGGCATGAATATTACGGGGAAAGGCTGGTACTCTGCACCGGTAAATTCAGCTTTAGCGTGCCGGTTGCGGCGTTTTTTTCATCGATTTTGCCAATGCCGTCCATACTGCGGAATCAATGACAGGCATGTCGACTATTAATAGCCGCTGATAGTCTTGGGTCAAAAGCCCAGATAGAGTTCATGGCATTAGAGGTTACTTTGACGAGGTTTGCGATGTCCCGCACGATCCGTTTTCACAAGTTTGGTCCGGCCGAGGTGCTCAAATGCGAAGAGCATGCGGCCGCTCAGCCAGGTCCTGGCGAAGTGCAGGTGCGTGTCGAAGCGATCGGCATCAGCTGGTACGACATTCTCTGGCGTCAGAACCTGGCCTCGTCTCAGGCTCGGCTGCCTTCCGGGCTTGGCCATGAAATGGCCGGCGTGGTGACCGCCGTCGGTGACGGTGTCGATGATCTGTCGATTGGCGACAAGGTTGCCAGTTTCCCGGCCGAAAGCCCGAACGACTATCCGGTGTATGGCGAACAGATCGTATTGCCACGCACTGCGCTGACCCGTTATCCGGACGTGCTCAGCCCGATCGAAGCCAGCGTGCATTACACGCCGCTGTTGATCGCCTATTTTGCCTACGTCGATCTGGCACGGGTCAAACCGGGGCAGTTTGCTTTGGTCACTGACGCCAGCCATTGCGCCGGTCCGTCCTTTGTCCAGTTGGGCAAGGCGCTGGGTGTGCGGGTGATTGCGGCGACGAAAACTGCCGATGAGCGTGAGTACCTGCTGTCCTTGGGCGCCGAGAAAGTGATTGTCACCGAGGAAGAAGACCTGTTGATGCGAATCAACAAGATCACTGACAACCGTGGCGTTGATGTGGTGTTCGACGGTCTTGGCGGTCCGCAGATGTCGTTGCTTGGCGATGTGCTTGCACCGCGTGGCAGCCTGGTCCTGTACGGCTTGCAGGGCGGCAACCAGACACCATTCCCCGCCTGTGCGGCATTCCAGAAGAACATCCAGTTCTTCGTACACTGCATCGGCAATTTCACCGGTAAACCCGAGCTGGGCATTACCCAGGACCACGTCGCCTTGCAGCGTGCCTTGCGTGACATCAACCAGTTGACCGCCGATCGCGTGCTGCTGCCGCTCAAGACGCGGGTGTTCCCGTTCAATGAGTTCGTTGAAGCACACCGCTACATGGACGAATGCCCATGCCGCGAACGGGTCGCCCTTCAGGTCGAACCTGCGTAATTCCCTCCGATCAGAGTCCGTGGCCCCACGGACTCTTGCGTTGTACTTCCCGCGAATGACCAGATATACCGGCCTCAGTGCATGACCGGTTGTGCATCTGAACCGGTTTTTGCTCTCTGTCTGTATGTTCTGAGCAGCAAATAAGCCCCGATATTTGAATGATAACTTTCATCTCAAGGAATGAGCCGTGTCTGTGCATTTCATTTCTTTGGGGATGTTTAAAGCTTTCTGCCATGGATGCGCCAATTTCTGTTTAACAGGTGTAGGGGGTTTCCTATAACCGTTCTGCTTTTCTTGTACTCAATGTTCGTGGGACGTTGTAAGAAGTTTCCTCAGATGTTTTTCGGTCGAATAAAAATCAATAAAAACAATATCTTGCGATGTGTTGCCTGTCCGTACAGCGGTCTTCTTTGCGTCAAGTGTTTCAAATAACTTCAAAAGCATAAGTGTTAGTATTTGATCGTCTATTACTTATTGATGAATTTATTGCGCCTCTGTCACTGCTGATGCGCGATATGAATTTTTTACGCCGGGTAAAGTACTGATGAGCACGATCCATGATCAGGCAATGAACTATGTGTACCAGCAAGTATTGCAACGACTGCTGAGTTTCTTTTCCAGGGCCGAACGCACAGCGCTGCAGTTGCTGATCCAGCGTCTGGTGGTCGCCGCCGGCGGAATGGAACGCATAGGTGACTACAAGGTCCTGGTGACGCCATCCGGTACCCGTGACAGTTGCTACACCCTGGCGTTGCTGCGCGCTGCGCAACTGAGCATCGCCGGACGTGCACCGGGCACTTTCCAGCTGCGTGTCGCCACGTTGCGCTGGGGCGGGACGGGAGCGGCGACACTGGACAACCTGCACCGCAGCTTCGGCGCGCTGTTTCTTTACGATGATCCCAGGGTCGAGCTGCTGATGGTGGATCATCGTCAGGTACTGCCGTTCAATCATCTGGCGCCACTCGACATGGAAAGCGCGGACGCCAATCGCACCAACCTGCTGATGATGGGGCATCGACGAGCCAGGGAAGAGACGCTGGAGTTGTGGGACGACGCCAGTCTGGCATGGGCCGAGTTTTACGGTCAGATTGCTCGCTGGGGCAATGGTGTCGATGCATGGGTCGCCAGCGAGTCGCCGCGGCGCCAGAAGGCATTCATGGACGAACTCGATCGTGCCGTGCAGAAAGCCGGTCTAGGTGCGATGCCGTCCAACGGCGGAACATTCGATGAGTTGTTCGCCTTGCTCGATGGGCTCGGAGGAGACTTGTATCGCGGCTTCTACAGCGAATCCGAACGGCTGTGCTGGCGCCCCGAGGACGAGTTCGAAGCCTGCCGGCGCACAACGTTTGTCGATATCCATGACATGGTGGTGGGCAATCTGGAAGAGCGCTGGGCGCTGCTCAGCGAATTCCTGGGATTTCAGGCGGAGGAGTGGTTACTTCCTCTGGGCGAGGGTGAATACGCAGACCCCTTGATCGACGCCCATTTACGTGGCCTGGAAGCTGAATTCGTTGGCGGCCGCTGTTATGAAGCCGGGTTCTCGGAGCATGTCCGGCGCACACTGGCGAACATGCGGCGCAAGGAAGTGCCTGAGTCCGTCTGCGAGCAAATGATCCTGAAGCTGGGGCAACAGCAGACGCCTGATGAGCTGCGCGAGACGGCCGCGAACTGTCTGCAAAAGGCTTACGGCTTGAATGAAGCGCAGTGGGTCTGCCTGGTGTTCACGCCGTTTATTGAACACGGCGCAGGGCTCGAACGGTTTCTGCGCAGTTGTCATCCCGGCATGTTGGTGGCGATGCCCGATTTGCACCGAGCCATGCAGGGGTTGCACGGACCCGAGCAGGTGCTGCAATGGATGACTGATGTCAGTGGTTTGCCCGTCCGGTTGATCGCTCGTCTTTACGCCATGGAGCCACTGCCAAAGCGTGGGGGGGCCGTGCAAGCGATAGACGCCACGCTCGACGCGGTGGCGCTGGCAGAGACCGGTTTCGGTGTGGGTGACGCGTTACGGTTGGCGCCTCAGGAATGAACGTTGAAAACTGTCGGATAGATCCCGTCGCGCTGTGGTCAAACTGCCAGTAAACTGCGCTGTATTTCCTGAACCACTCTATTTCAGAGGTTTTGCATGACTATCAGTCCTTTTGCGGGCAAACCGGCACCGGCAGAATTGTTGGTCGACATCCCGCGACTGGTAACGGCTTATTACACTGGCCAACCGGATGCTTCGATTTCCACCCAGCGTGTGGCGTTTGGCACGTCCGGGCACCGCGGCAGCTCCTTTGACCTGAGTTTCAATGAATGGCACGTTCTGGCGATCAGCCAGGCGATCTGCCTGTACCGTGAGGCGCAGGGCATCACTGGCCCGCTGTTCGTCGGCATCGACACTCATGCGCTGTCGACCCCGGCCGGTGCGAGTGCGCTGGAAGTGCTGGCCGCCAACGGCGTGACGGTGATGATCGCCGAAGGTGACGAGTACACGCCGACGCCGGCGGTCTCGCACGCGATCCTTTGCTACAACCGTGGTCGCACCTCAGGGCTGGCCGATGGCATCGTCATCACGCCGTCGCACAACCCGCCACAGAGCGGTGGCTACAAATACAACCCTACCAACGGCGGCCCGGCCGACACCCACATCACCAAGTGGATCGAAGCCAAGGCCAACGAGCTGCTCGCCAACAAACTGGCGGGCGTCAAACGCATCAGCTACGAGCAGGCGCTCAAGGCCAGCACCACGCACCGTCACGACTACCTCAACACCTACGTCGCTGACTTGATCAACGTGATCGACTTCGATGCCATTCGTGACGCCAAACTGCGTCTGGGTGTCGATCCGCTGGGCGGAGCAGGGGTGCGTTACTGGTCGGCCATTGCCGAGCATTATCGTCTTGACCTGGACGTCGTGAATAAGCAAGTCGATTCGACTTTCCGCTTCATGACAGTCGATTGGGACGGTCAGATTCGCATGGACCCATCGTCCAGCCACGCCATGCAGGGCTTGATCGGTCTCAAGGAGCGCTTCGACGTGGCTTTCGCCTGCGACCCGGACCACGACCGTCACGGCATCGTCACGCCTTCGGGCGGTCTGCTGGCCCCGAACAACTATCTGGCGGTGGCCATCGACTACCTGTTCCAGAACCGTCCGCAATGGCGCGCCGATGCTGCCGTGGGTAAAACCGTGGTCAGCAGCGGTCTGATCGATCGCGTGGCCAAGCGCCTGGGTCGGCGCCTGTACGAAGTGCCGGTGGGCTTCAAATGGTTCGCCGATGGCCTGTTCGACGGCTCGCTGGGTTTTGGTGGCGAGGAAAGTGCCGGCGCGTCGTTCCTGCGCAAGGACGGCGGCGTGTGGAGCACCGACAAGGATGGTCTGATCCCGGCCTTGCTGGCGGCTGAAATGACCGCGCGTACCGGTCGCGATCCAAGCCAGATCTATCGCGGATTGACCGATGAATTGGGCGAGCCGTTCTCGGTGCGTGTGGATGCCAAGGCCAACCCTGAGCAGAAAGCCCTGCTGAGCAAGCTGTCGCCGGCACAGGTAACGTCAACCGAGCTGGCAGGCGAGAAGATTCAGAGCATTCTCAGCCATGCGCCGGGCAACGATCAGGCCATTGGTGGCTTGAAAGTGATGACCGAAAACGGCTGGTTCGCCGCCCGTCCTTCGGGCACCGAAGACATCTACAAGATCTACGCCGAAAGCTTTATCGGCGACGACCACCTCAAACAACTGGTGGCCGAAGCGCAAACCCTGGTGGACGGCGCTATTTCCACCAAGTGATTGCAGGCTGACGCTGAATGAAAAAGGGGCGACCATGACGGTCGCCCCTTTTTTTGGGTGCGATTCAAGCAATCAAGCCAGATCCACCAGCACGATTTCGCTGTCTTCGAGTGCAGTCACGCTCAGCACTGACTCTTGTTCGACGGCAACCCCGTCTCGAGCTTGTGCACGCAAGCCATTGACTTCAATCACCCCGGTGGCAGGCACCAGATAGGCCCGGCGCCCAGCATCCAGACGATATTCTGCGGTTTCACCCGCCTTGAGGTTCGCCGCCACCAACCGTGCATTGGCGCGAATGCGCAGGCTCTGGTCATCGCCATCCTTGCCACTGGCCAGCGTCACGAAACCTTCGCGCTGACCTTTGGGGAACGGTTTGGCGCCCCAAGAAGGCGGTGCGCCGGTTTCGGTCGGCAGAATCCAGATCTGGAAAATCCGCGTTTCTTTGTCTTCCAGGTTGTATTCGCTGTGCGCAATGCCGGTACCGGCACTCATGACCTGTACGTCGCCTGCTTCAGTGCGGCCCTTGTTGCCAAGATTGTCCTGGTGGGTAATCGCACCTTCACGCACGTAAGTGATGATTTCCATGTCACGGTGCGGGTGCTGCGGGAAACCGGTGCCGGCAGCAATCACGTCATCGTTCCACACCCGCAGGTTGCCCCAGTTCATCCGTTGCGGGTCGTAGTACTCGGCGAACGAAAAGTGGTGATGGGCATCCAGCCAGCCGTGATGAGCGCCGCCCAGCGTGTTGAAAGGTCTGAGTTCAAGCATGATCGTCTCCTCAAAAGGTTCGTCATGGGGCGCAACGCCTGAGCCACGAAGCGAGACCGTCGGTTAATGACGGCCATCATCCATCAGTCAACAATCGAGAAAAAGCGTAAAAAGTGCGGCATTCTCATCGAAACTGTCGATGGAAAGCTGGCTTGAAACGATCTCACCCGACTTTCAGTTCATCGCCTAAACCAATGACCTGTAAGCATTTCGCTAGAACTCATTGGCAAATACGGCCACCATAGCCGCAACAGCCTCACACACTGGAGCCCCTCAGCGTGGCGCAACACACTCCCGATCTTCCTCCCGAACTCCGTCCACTGGCCGAGATGCCCTGGTTCAAGCGTCTGGCTGCGCGTTTCTTCGGCCATGGCCTGACACGCTTGCGCGCTCAGCACCGCGCTTCATGGCTACATGGCCAGGCCGATGGTTTTCGCAGCGGCCACACGGCCGGCGTGGAGTACGGCTTCAACGAGGGGAAGCTTGAAGGGCTGGAAGAAGGCCGACAGGTCTTGCTGATTCGAGACAGCCGCAGCACCGAGCATCGTCCGCCGAGCGTCGACAATCATCTGTTCGACGATTGGCGCCTGCCGCTCAGCGCCGAGTTGAAGAAGCGCATGAAGGCTGATGTTGCACGCTTGCTGCCCGAGCACGCCCAGCCGAGTACCGCCCAGTGGAAGATGATCTTCAGTGATACGCCTTCGACCTCGGTGATCGCCGGGGCCGGGGCCGGCAAGTCGACGACGCTGGTGCTGCGTATTCTGTTGCTCACGCACTACCTGGGGTTTGAGCTGGATTCGATGACTGTGGTGACCTTCACTCGCGAGTCGCGCAAGGATTTCATCAACAAACTGATCGAGTTGTTCGCGCTCTGGGGTCAGGCATTGAACCTGAAACAGGCGCGGGAACTGGTGCGCACTTTTCACTCGCGCATTCTGCCCATGGTCCGCAGCCTGCCGGGGTTCGAGCGCTTGCAGGCGTTCGAGAACCTCAGCGACCGGGTTCAGGGCGCCGAAGAAGAAGTCGACAGCAGTCCGTTCGATCTGCGGATCAATGACGCCCAGCGCCGACAACTCAACGCCTGTTATCACCGCCTGTTTACCGAAGACGATCGTTTCCGTCAGTTGATTCAACCGTTGGCCAAGGCCGGTTTGCAGCTCAAGGAGCTGGAACGCGATCACCCGGATGTGCAAAAGCGCATGGCGGTGACCGAATTGGCGGCCAAACGCGATGAAGAACTGTGCGATGCCATCGAAGACTTGTGGTTTCGCGCGGGCGCCTGGCCGATCAAAGGCATTGAGCCGAACCGGCAGACCTTCGAGATCAACGGTTCGACCTTTCATTGCCATGGCTACATTCCCAGCCTGGATGCCTGGGTGGTGCTTGGTTTTGATCCTCGGGAAAATCCGCAGATCTGCCGACCCAATGCCAAGCTCAGCGTGCGCGCCGAGTGGGCTGTAAAGCGCACCCTGTTTCAAGCTTTCTGTCGTAAGCCATTGATTTGGATTGATAGTTACGAGTCATCCAAGCGAGTGCTGGCGACCCTGGCCGCTGATGCCAGCGCCGGTCCCGGGTTCGATTACAAGGTCAAAGGCGAGCTGGTATCGGCGCCGCTGCTGGACTGTTTTGTCGCGGCGGCCGGCTTCATCGAAAACCTCGGGCTGGATGTGCCGGATGCGGTCGGGCGCATGAGTTTTGCCAAGGATGATCCGGACCGGTTCTTCTTTGAGGCGCTGAGCCTGTTCTGGCGCGCCCTGGAAGATCATCTGCTCGATCAGAAACCGCCGGTGATGACCTACAACCGAATGTTTGCGCTGTTCAGCGAGCATTCGCCGGAGAACCTCAAGTTGCTCAGCGATGAGTTGCTGCGGCCCATGTCGCACTTGATGATCGACGAGTTTCAAGACGTGTCGCCGCAGATCGTCTCGTGGATCCGTGCCAGCCTCGTGGAAATCCGCAGTCGTGGCCCGGCCATGCATGTCGGGCGGGGTGCCCAGCGCTCCTCGCTGCTGTGTGTGGGTGACGACTGGCAGTCGATCTACGGCTGGCGCGGCAGTTCGCCGAGTTACTTTATGGAGTTCAACAAGGAATTTCCGTCGCCAAGTACCACACGGGTGATGCTCAGCGACAATTACCGCAGCCATCAGCACATCATCGATGCCGCCGAACACATCGTCCGGGCCGCGCCAGCGATCCCGGGCAAAAAGGCCAAGGCCAGCGGCGCACCCAAGCCGCTGCAGCCGGTCAATGTGCTGGAGCGCGATGATCAGGCCATGGGGCAACGCTTGGTCGAGCATTACAATCGCGGTGATTCAATCTTGATGCTTTATCGAAAAAGCAGTGATAAGTCATTGATAGAACAGCATATTCAGTCTGTAGTTGATGTTGATTCTAGCTTGCCGTATGAAGCGCGACGCCTCAAGCAGCTCACTTACCACAGTGCCAAGGGCCTGCAGGCGGATGCGGTTTTCCTGCTTGGTGATTGCCAGCACCTGACCAGTTCGCCGTACAAGAATCAGGTGTACCGCATGGCCGGTCTGGGCAAGGCTGGGGACAGCGAGCCCTATGACACGGCGCAAAAGGACGAGATTCTGCGTCTGGCTTACGTCGGCATTACCCGGGCGGTCAGCCATTGTTACTGGTACGTTGAGCCACAGGACACTCAGGCCGTGAACATGCCAAGGGCGTCCGACCGGGTTGCCCAAGGCAAGGCGTTCTTTGCTGATCACCGAGCCAAAGTGACAACCGCGTAATCGTCAGGCACAAAAAAGCCCGTCATCACTGGCGGGCTTTTTCATTTAAAACAAAAGGTTATGCGTAGTTCTTGAAGGACTCCGGAGGAGTGAAAGCCTCCAGTTCGTCTTCCACGGCCTCGATGATGCGCTCGACATCGGCCGCGTTCATCACCGTCGCACAGGGAATGCCGGCAATGGCGATCATGGTTTCACCGCTGGCACGATCAAACAGCCGGGCGATCATGCTGCCCGGTGCGTCCATCGTTGCTTCAAAACCCATGGGATGAAAGTGCCAGCGCATCAGCTGGCACGCGTTGGGAAAGGTGACTTTACTGGAACCTTTATTCATGTGTTGCCCGCCTTCTTCATCGAGCGCTTCCGTTTGCTCATGTTAGGTGGGAAGAGCCTTCAATGGCTCAACCGGTCAGTGACATTAAAAGTAGCACCCGGATGTGAATTTTCCGTGAGATTTTTCAGTTCATTTTGCGATTGCTGCGCATTTTTTGATGTAAGTCACGCCCGGATCAGTCATCGCCAAAAGGCCAGCACGGTTTAGCCGTTGATCGCTGTGCCGAACTTGGGCAAGCTCGATTCTTTTGTACCGAGCCCTTTATGCACGCCGACGATGACGGCCCAGAACAGACCCCGGCCACGGCCGCCACGGTCTTGCGCTATCACCTGAGCTGGAAACACCGCGATCTGGACAGCGTCATGGCGTTGTATCACCCGGACGTCCAGTACAACGATTTCTTCCAGAACCGGGTGCTCGGCCTCGACGAGTTGCGCGAGTACGTGCGTGTCAGCATGCCGCGAGAATCCGACGAAGCGCTCGAGCATTGCGACCGGATCCGCGTGGATGGCAGCACGGCGTTCATTCAGTACGAAGTGACTCTGCGCGGTGGTGACGGGCTGGTGTCGTTCCATTCCAGCGAAGCGATCACGGTCAAGGACGGCTTGATCTGGCGAGTCAATGAATACGCCTCGCTGGTTCGCGCACAGACTCAAGGCGCCGCTGCGCCCAGTCAGCGTCCGGCGGCCAGTCGCCTGGGCTTGTCGCCGCGCCAGTTGAGTTTCATGGCCGAAGACCTGCAGCAATACTTCGAACGGCAGCAGCCGTACCTCGACCCGGAGCTGGACCTGCAACGGGTGGCGAAGGAGTGTGGCTACAGCCGCAATCAGATTTCCTATCTGCTCAACCAGGTGCTGGGGCAGAGCTTCTACCGCTACGTCAACCAGGCACGCCTGCAACATTTGCTCAAGTCGCTGGACCACGCCACGCCACCGCTGCGCATCGACGAACTGGCATTTGCCGCCGGCTTCAACTCGCTGTCGGCGTTCTACAGCTGTTTTCGTCAGCACACCGGCCAGTCGCCGAAGGCCTACGCCAAGCAAATTTCTTTGCGGGCACGCGCGCAAGACAGTGATTGAAGTCACGCACTAGGATCGACGCCATCGAAGGTTTTCAGTGGCGGAGTCTTGCATGCCGGCGTGGCGCACTATCAGTTTGTGGATGGATCAACTCGATGAGCCGCTGATCGCGCGGCCGGCGCTTGAACGGGATCTGGATGTCGACGTAGCGATCATCGGTGCCGGTTATACCGGGCTGTGGACCGCGTACTACCTGAAAAAACTCGCGCCGGGCCTCGACATTGCCATCGTCGAGGCGCAAACCGCCGGTTTCGGTGCGTCCGGACGCAATGGCGGCTGGCTGATGGGCAACCTGCTGGGCGAGGATCGACTGCTTGCCGGCCTGTCGCCGCAACAGCGCCGCGCTTCGTTTGATCTGCTGCACAGTATCCCGGATGAAGTGGAAATCGTCCTCGAACGTGAGGGTATCGACTGCGATTACCGCAAAGGCGGAGTGCTGTATTGCGCCGCTCGTTACCCGGAGCAGGAAGCCAGCCTGCGCGAATACCTCGCCAAACTGCACGCCCAAGGTCTGACCGACAACGATTACCGCTGGTTGAGTCCGGAGCAACTGGCGCAACAGATTCGCGTCGCCAAGCCCTATGGCGGCATCTATGCGCCGCACGTCGCGACCATTCAACCGGCGAAGCTGGTGCGTGGCCTGGCGCGCACCGTGCAGAACATGGGCGTGAAGATTTATGAGAACAGCCCGGTCACCCACTGGCAGTCCGGCAGCTTGCGCACCGCCAGGGCCAGCGTGCGCAGTCGCTGGATCGTGCCGGCGGTCGAAGGCTATTCGGTCACATTGCCACCGCTGGGCCGCTATCAGTTGCCGGTGCAAAGCCTGATTGTCGCCACCGAGCCGTTATCTGCAGCGACCTGGAATGAAATCGGCCTCAACCGTGGCCAGGCGTTCAGCGAGTTCAGCCGTCAGGTCACCTATGGCCAGCGCAGTGCTGACAACCGTCTGATCTTCGGTGCTCGCGGCGGTTATCAGTTCGCCGGCAAGCTGCGCCACAACTTCGATCTGACCCGCGATGAAGTCGAACTGCGCCGCTATCTGTTTGGCGAACTGTTCCCGCCGTTGAAAAACGTGCAGATCACCCACGCCTGGGGCGGCAACCTCGGCATGTCCCGGCATTTCAAACCACACATGCTCTGCGATCGCGCCAACGGCATTGCGCTGTCCGGTGGTTACGGCGGGGAGGGCGTCGGTGCCAGTAACCTCGGTGGCCGCACCCTGGCCGATCTGATTCTGGAGCGTGATACCGAACTGGTACATCAGCCGTGGGTGCTGCCGGATGGCGGGATTCATGCGTTGCGCGCCTGGGAGCCGGAGCCGTGCCGTTGGCTTGGCTACAACGCGATCATCAAAAGCCTCGTCCACGAAGACCAGACCCTCGCCAACCCTGCTACCGCACCGTGGCGGCGCAAGCTCGCCAGTCAGGTGGCGGGCTTCATGGAAGGTTTCATGCACTAACCGCCGTTTTCTTCAAAAGACAGGTCCCGCCATGAGCATTACGCAGTTCAAAAACACCGCCACCCTGCAACTCGACGAGTCCAGTCCGGTCGCCGTGCCACTCGGTGAGCCGGTCGCCATTGCCTCGATCACCAGTGTTGAGCGCGACGACGGCGTTGAAACCGGCGTCTGGGAATGCACCCCGGGGCGCTGGCGCCGGCAGATTACCGCTCAGGAGTTCTGCCACTTCATCTCCGGCCGTTGCACGTTCACCCCGGACGACGGCGGCGCAACCCTGCACATACAAGGTGGCGACGCACTGATGTTGCCGGCCAACACGCTCGGTATCTGGGATATCCAGGAGACCGTGCGCAAGACCTACGTCCTGATTTTCTGACGCTTTGATCCTTTGATTGCCTGCCAACAACAATAGTCTCTACAGGAATCGACCCATGCTCCAGAAAACACTCACCCTGGCGCCGCTGCTGCTGGCCGCCTCGATCAGCCATGCCGCCGAAACGGTCAAGGTTTATAACTGGTCCGACTACATCGCGCCGGACACCACGAAAAACTTCCAGAAAGACACCGACATCGGCGTCACCTATGACGTCTACGACAGCAACGAAACCCTCGACGGCAAGTTGATGACCGGCAAATCCGGTTACGACGTGGTGTTCCCGTCCAACCACTTCATGGCCCGGCAGATTCAGGGCGGGGCGCTGAAGAAGCTCGACAAGAGCCAGTTGCCGAACTGGAAGAACCTCAACCCGGTGTTGCTCAAGGCCCTGCAGGTCAATGACCCGAATAACGAGCATGGCTTCCCGTACCTGTGGGGCAGCACCGGCATCGGCTACAACATCGCCAAGGTCAAAGCGGTATTGGGCGACAACGCGCCGGTGGATTCCTGGGACCTGATTTTCAAGCCCGAGTACATGGAAAAACTGCAGAAATGCGGGGTCGCCATCCTCGACAACGGCCCGGAATTACTGCCGGCGGCGCTCAATTACCTCGGCTTGCCGCCACACAGCAAGAACCCCGAAGACTACAAGAAGGCGGAAGCGCTGCTGATGAAAGTGCGGCCGTATGTCAGTTACTTCCATTCCTCGAAGTACACCAGCGACCTGGCCAATGGTGATATCTGCGTCGCGGTCGGTTTCTCCGGCGACATTCTGCAAGCGGAAAACCGCGCCAGGGAAGCCAAGAACGGCATCGACATCGGTTACGCGATTCCCAAGGAAGGTGCAGCGATCTGGTTCGACATGGTCGCCATGCCCGCCGATGCGCCGGACGAGAAGGCCGGTTATGCGTTCATGAACTACCTGTTGCGCCCGGACGTGATGGCCGGCATCAGCAATTACGTGCACTACGCCAATGGCAACGAACAGGCTGACGGCCTGATCGACCCGGCGATCAAGAGCGACACCAAGGTCTATCCGAGCCCGGAGATGATGGGCAAGCTGTTTGCGCTGGAAGCGATGCCGCTGAATATCGACCGGATCCGCACGCGGGTGTGGAACAAGATCCGGACCGGTAGCTGAGGCATTCCTCGGGTGGGGCATCGTCAATATTCACGATGCTCCTCAAGGCAAGGTTTATAAAAAAAGCGATAAGTGCTTGTGGCTTATACCTGTCATATCTGACAGGTTTCAACTCCATGCTTTTGCTGTTCAATGGCGGGCAGAAGGGTCGTCGATCCTTCGCGCACCCAGGAGACAGTCATGTCCAGTTCCGAGCAATTTCGTGAAAAGCATCACATTGGTGAAAAAGCTGTAGCAGAAGGTGAAATCAAAGGGAAGGTGATCAATCTCTCCAACCAGCATGAGATCAATTTTACATCCGACTGGATCTGGCGTGATGAACTGAACGGAGCGCTGCGGTTTCACGGCACCATGCCTGAGCCGGGGGGATCTGGCAGGAGTTTATTGATAGGGCTCAGTTTCAAGGACAAATCACAGCCCTCTGGAACGTACGATGTTAAAGACCCGCAGATCGTCTACCTCACTCTGAAAACTTTCGGTGCTGGTGAACCAGATTGCGAGTTCGAGGCCAGCTCGGGGCACGTCATACTGGAGCATCATCCCAACAATGACATTAACGGCAAGCTGGTTTTCAAAACGAAGACAGTCGGCGTTGACAGCTTTAGCGTTAACGTTGTCTTTGACGTTCGCAAGTTCTGATCTGTCCCATCCGAAAGCGTTTCAATCCATACCCGGCAAAAAAACGAGGGTCTTGCATTCAAAGAATGTCATGGGGACGGTATCTGATATCAATGTTAAAACCCTCATGCCGGGTATGCACCAAAGTGAGACATACGTAACAAAAAACAACTTACCGATATTTAATAATTAAATAGAAAATCCTCAGGCAAATCGGCAGAAACAACCACTTCAAAAACATTCTCTCCAGCGCGCAGTCATTGTTTACGGGCACTTGCCGGAACAGTTCAATTTGATCTCAAAAAAACGCTAGACGACAGATTTCAAATTGTGTCAGGTTTCTGATGCCTTCATTGGGCGAGTGATAGGACGATCTCGCCAGGGATTGTCGCTATCTGACAAAAACTGTTCCATTGCTAAACAAGGAAGTGTGTTTATGTCGAAAGTAAAAGCTAACGCTATTGATACCGCCGAACAGGCATTCGTGCCGGTAGGCGCAGTGCAACCCTTGGCGGCAACCAGCTCCGCCTGGAACCAGATCAATAGCTTCAGCCACCAGTACGACCGTGGTGGCAACCTCACGGTCAATGGCAAACCCTCCTTCTCGGTGGATCAAGCCGCCACGCAACTGCTGCGGGATGGTGCTTCCTGGCACGATCTGGACAACAGCGGCAAGATCGAACTGACCTATACCTTTCTGACCGCCAAAACCGCCAACTTCAGCGGCCTGGGTGTCACCGGTTTCAGTCAGTTCAGCGCCCTGCAGAAAACCCAGGCGGTGCTCGCCATGCAATCCTGGGCTGATGTCGCCAACGTGACGTTCACCGAAGCTGCCCGTGGTGGCGATGGTCACATGACCTTCGGTAACTACAGCGGCGGTCAGGAAGGCGCGGCGGCGTTTGCCTTCCTGCCAGGCACCGAGCCAGGCTATGACGGTCAGTCCTGGTACCTGACCGGCAGTGGCTATGACGTCAACAAAACCCCGGGGCTGAACAATTACGGACGTCAAACCCTGACGCACGAAATCGGTCACACCCTGGGCCTGTCTCACCCTGGCGACTACAACGCCGGCGAAGGCAACCCGACCTACAACGATGCTTCCTACGGGCAAGACACCCGTGGTTACAGCCTCATGAGTTACTGGAGTGAAAGCAACACCGCCCAGAACTTCAGCAAGGGCGGTGTGGAAGCCTATGCCTCCGGCCCGCTGATGGACGACATCGCGGCGATCCAGAAGCTCTACGGTGCCAACCTGAACACCCGTACCGGTGACACCACCTACGGCTTCAACTCCAACGCCGGTCGCGATTTCCTCAGCGCTTCGTCGTCGAGCGACAAGCTGGTGTTCTCGGTGTGGGATGCGGGCGGCAAGGATACTCTGGATTTCTCGGGTTTCACCCAGAACCAGAAGATCAACCTCAATGAAGCTTCGTTCTCCGACGTTGGCGGCATGATCGGCAACGTGTCGATCGCCAAGGGTGTCACCATCGAGAACGCCATCGGCGGTTCGGGCAACGACCTGCTGATCGGCAACAGTGTGTCCAACGAACTGAAGGGCGGTGCCGGCAACGACATCATCTACGGCGCCGGTGGCGGGGACAAACTGTGGGGCGGTTCAGGTTCGGACACGTTTGTGTTCGCGGCCAGTTCCGACTCCAAGCCGGGTGCGATCGATCAGATCCTCGATTTCGTCAGCGGTCTGGACAAAATCGACCTGAGCGCCATCACCAACGGTGCAGGCCTGCACTTCGTCAGCAACTTCACCGGTGCAGCCGGCGACGCGATCCTGACTTCGTCGGGCGGCAACAGTCTGTTGTCGGTGGACTTCTCCGGGCACGGTGTGGCGGACTTCCAGGTCAGCACCGTGGGCCAGGCAGCGACCAGCGACATCGTGGCGTGATGTGAAACGGGAAGCGGCGCGTGATGCGCCGCTTTCTTTGCTTGCATCCATTTGACCACTGGGCAAGGCTACGGGCCGGAGCGAGTTTTCTCATGATCTGTAAAGCTTTTACCTACAAGGCAATGGCGTGGCTTTCAGCGGCGTTCATCATGATTTCTGGAGAAACAACCATGGCAAGCAGCCTCAGACTTGAAGATCCATCGGTTTTCGCCGGGCAGTGGCAAGCCATTCTGACGGCGCCCGATGACGCCTCAGAGGCGCAGGCATTGCAGGACAAACCCTCGAACACCTGCCTGATCGATCTGGAACCCAACCAGACACTGGGCAAGGGCGCCGATTGCCTGGGGGCATGGCTTGAGCAAGTACCGATCGGTTGGTTTCCCGACCCGGACGGCCTGTCGATTACCGGCAAGGAAGGTTCAAGAATCCAGTTTTTCAGCCGACAACGTGATGGGCTTTATCTGAGTACTTTGAAGTCGGGCCTGGTGATTACGCTCAAGCGCAATGCGCCACAGCCGTGAAGATCACAACGACTGGCATTGAATATAAGGCTCGACGTTGCAGTTATAAGCGTCACGGCAATACAGCGAATCGCCGGTTGAATAACCGAAGTTGTTGAAGTGTCAGTGAATAGTTGCAAGAGATATTCCGGCCAGTGCACGGATAATTAATAGACGCGTCTCGCCGAACAGTGGCGGGGAAACATTTCAGGAATAATCAATGAAGATGGCGAAGGCCCCAGCCACCGCTCCCTTATTCAAGGCTTTGGGTGACTATAAAAGCATTCTGATCAGCGTCGGGTGCTTCACCGCACTGATTAACGTGCTGATGCTGGTGCCCTCCATTTATATGCTGCAGGTCTACGACCGCGTGCTGTCTTCGCAGAACGAAACCACGTTGGCGATGCTGTCGTTGATGGTCGTCGGGTTCTTTGCGTTCATCGGCATGCTGGAAGTGATCCGCAGCTTCATCGTGATCCGCATCGGCAGCCAACTGGAGCGCCGCTTCAACCTGCGGGTGTATCAGGCGGCGTTCGAGCGCAACCTGTTCAAGGGCGAGGGCAACGCCGGGCAATCGCTGGGCGACCTGACCCACATTCGTCAATTTGTCACCGGGCCGGCCCTGTTCGCGTTTTTCGATGCACCGTGGTTCCCGGTGTACCTGTTCGTTATCTACCTGTTCAATGTCTGGCTCGGTGTGCTGGCCACCGCCGGCGCGCTGCTGCTGATTGCGCTGGCGTGCCTCAACGAATACATGACCAAGACGCCGCTGGGCGAAGCCGCCGGTTTCTCGCAGAAATCCAGCCAACTGGCGACCAGCCACCTGCAAAACGCCGAAACCATTCAAGCCATGGGCATGCTCGGGGCGCTGCGCAAGCGCTGGTTTGGCGTGCACTCGCGTTTCCTCGGCCTGCAGAACCAGGCCAGCGACACGGGCGCAGTGATCAGCTCGATCAGTAAAACCCTGCGCCTGTGCCTGCAATCGCTGGTGCTGGGCCTCGGTGCCTTGCTGGTGATCAAGGGCGACATGACTGCCGGCATGATGATCGCCGGTTCGATCCTGATGGGCCGCGTGCTGAGCCCGATCGACCAGTTGATCGCGGTGTGGAAACAGTGGAGCGGGGCGAAGCTTGCTTACCGTCGTCTGGACTCGCTGCTGCAGGCGTTCCCGCCAAGTGACGACGCCATGGCGCTGCCGGCGCCGAAAGGCCAGATCACCTTCGAGCAAGTCAGTGCCGGCCCTCCGGGTCAGCGCGCGGCGACCTTGCACATGATCAATTTCAATCTGGGCGCTGGCGAAGTGCTGGGCGTGCTTGGCGCCTCCGGTTCCGGCAAGTCGACCCTGGCCCGAGTGCTGGTCGGCGTGTGGCCGACCCTCGGTGGCACGGTGCGCCTGGACGGTGCCGACATCCATCGCTGGAACCGCGACGAACTCGGCCCGTACGTTGGTTATTTGCCGCAGGACATCGAACTGTTCAGCGGCAGCATTGCCGAGAACATCGCCCGTTTCAGCGAGGCCAGCCCGGAAAAAGTCGTGGCCGCTGCGCAGCAGGCCGGCGTGCACGAGATGATCTTGCGCTTGCCGCAAGGCTACGACACGCAATTGGGCGAGGACGGCAGTGGCCTGTCCGGCGGTCAGAAGCAGCGCGTGGCACTGGCCCGCGCGATGTATGGCGACCCGAGCCTGGTAGTGCTTGATGAGCCGAACTCCAACCTCGACACCGTCGGTGAAGCGGCGCTGGCCAGTGCCATCGCCCAGCTCAAGGCCAAAGGCACCACGGTGGTGCTGGTGACGCATCGTTCTTCGGTATTGGCTCAGGCTGACAAGTTGCTGGTGCTCAATGACGGCCGCTTGCAGGCGTTTGGCGCCAGTCAGGATGTACTCAAGGCGCTGTCCGGCGCCCAGGAACAACAACGGGAAAAATCTGCGCAGGCACCGGGCGGGCTCAGCATGAGCCGGCAGTACCAGCCCACGACAAGGAATTCGGGTGTATGAGCAGCGCCAGCATGAACACTGAAAACGAAGCGAACATGGAACACGCCTACATCACCGAGCGCCCGGAGCGCGATGCGAAATTCTTCGCGCGCATGGGCTGGATTCTGGCCCTCGTCGGTGCCGGCAGTTTCTTCACCTGGGCCGCACTGGCGCCACTGGATCAGGGCATTCCGGTACAGGGCACCGTGGTGGTGTCGGGCAAACGCAAGGCCGTGCAATCGATGAGCAGCGGCGTGGTCAGCCGGATCCTGGTGCGCGAAGGCGAGATCGTCAAACAGGGCCAACCGCTGTTCCGCCTCGACCAGACGCAAGTCGCCGCCGATGTGCAATCGCTGCAAGCCCAGTACCGCATGGCCTGGGCCAGCCTCGCGCGCTGGCAGGCCGAGCGCGACAACCTCAAAGCGATCACCTTTCCCGCCGAGCTGAGCAACGACCCGGATCCGCGCCTGGCGCTGGTGCTTGAAGGTCAGCGCCAACTGTTCAGCAGCCGCCGCGAAGCGTTCTACCGCGAGCAGGCCGGGTTGCGTGCGAGCATCGAAGGTGCCACTTCTCAATTGGCCGGCATGCGTCGCGCCCGCACCGACCTCAATGCCCAGGCCGACTCTCTGCAACAGCAACTGAGCAACCTGCAGCCGCTGGCGGACAACGGCTACATCCCGCGCAACCGCTTGATGGAATACCAGCGTCAGCTGTCGCAAGTGCAGCAGCAACTGGCCGAGAACACCGGTGAAAGCGGCCGCGTGGAGCAGGGCATCCTCGAATCGCGTCTGAAGCTGCAACAGCATGGCGAGGAGTATCAGAAAGAAGTGCGCACGCAACTGGCCGACGCACAGCTCAAAAGCGTGACGCTGTCCGAGCAACTGACTTCGGCCGGGTTCGACCTGCAGCACAGCGAAATCCTCGCCACCGCCGACGGTGTGGCGGTCAACCTTGGCGTGCACACCGAAGGCGCCGTGGTGCGTCAGGGCGAAACCCTGCTGGAGATCGTTCCGCAAGGCACCACTCTGGAAGTGGAAGGGCACCTGCCGATCAACCTGATCGACAAGGTCGGTACGCATTTGCCGGTGGACATCCTCTTTACCGCGTTCAACCAGAGCAAGACCCCGCGCGTGCCGGGTGAGGTCAGCCTGATTTCCGCCGACCAGATGGTCGACGAGAAAACCGGCGTGCCGTACTACGTGTTGCGCAGCAGCGTCAGTGATCAGGCGATGGAAAAACTCCACGGCCTGGTGATCAAGCCCGGTATGCCGGCGGAGATGTTCGTGCGCACGGGCGAACGTTCACTGCTCAACTACCTGTTCAAACCGCTGCTCGATCGGGCCGGCTCTGCGTTGACCGAAGAATAAGGATGTTCGGCTGTATGAATAAGCTTTCGATGTTGGGAGCAGCGCTCGCGCTGCTCGCAGGAAACAGCGCGCTGGCGGCCATGGGGCCATTCGAGATCTACGAGCAGGCATTGCGCAACGACCCGGTGTTCCTCGGCGCGATCAAGGAACGCGACGCGGGCCTGGAAAACCGCATCATCGGCCGCGCCGGGCTGTTGCCCAGGGTTGGCTACAACTACAACAAGGGCCGCAACTCGTCGAAAGCCACCTCGCTGGACGAGCGTGCGCGTAACCGCACCGAGGACCGCAACTACAACAGTTACGGTTCGACCCTGACGGTGCAGCAGCCGCTGCTCGACTACGAAGCCTACGCGGCGTATCGCAAAGGTGTGGCGCAGTCGCTGTTCGCCGACGAGGCGTTTCGCGGCAAGAGCCAGGAACTGCTGGTGCGGGTGCTGGACAACTACACCAAAGCCTTGTTCGCCCAGGATCAGATCGACATCGCTCAGGCCAAGAAGAAGGCCTACGAGCAGCAGTTCCAGCAGAACGAGCACATGTTCAAGCAAGGCGAGGGCACGCGCACCGACATCCTTGAAGCCGAGTCGCGCTATGAGCTGGCGACCGCCGAGGAAATCGAGGCGCGCAACGAGCAAGACGCCGCACTGCGCGAACTCGGGGCGTTGGTGGGCGTGCCGGCGGTGGACATCGGCGATCTGGCGCCGCTGGATCAGAACTTCCAGACCTTCGCCTTGATGCCGGCCAACTACGACACCTGGCATGAACTGGCGATCAGCAACAACCCCAACCTCGCGTCGCAACGTCAGGCCGTGGAAGTGGCGCGGTACGAAGTCGAGCGCAACCGCGCCGGGCATCTGCCGAAGGTCAACGCCTACGCCTCGATGCGTCAGAACGAATCCGAGAGCGGCAACACCTATAACCAGCGCTATGAAACCAACACCATCGGCTTCGAAGTCAGCGTGCCGCTGTATGCCGGGGGCGGGGTGTCGGCCTCGACCCGTCAGGCCAGCCGCACCATGGAACAGGCGGAATACGAACTCGACGGCAAGACCCGCGAGACCTTGATCGAACTGCGCCGGCAGTTCAGTGCCTGCCTGTCGGGTGTCAACAAACTGCGCGCTTATCAGAAGGCACTGACCTCGGCTGAAGCGCTGGTGGTGTCGACCAAGCAAAGCATTCTTGGCGGTGAACGAACCAATCTGGATGCGTTGAACGCCGAACAACAACTATTTACCACCCGCCGCGATCTGGCTCAGGCACGCTACGACTACTTGATGGCCTGGACCAAGCTGCATTACTACGCGGGAACCCTGAACGAACAGGACCTGGCGCGGGTGGATGAGGCCTTTGGACAAGGCCCGAAACCCCGGTAACACCAAAATTCCTGTAGGCGCTTAAAGCAGATCAAAAGATTGCAGCCTGCGGCAGCTCCTACCGAGAGCAAGAACATGGCGACATAGCTGACACAGCAATCCCTGTAGGCGCTGCCGAAGGCTGCGATTTTTTGATCCGGCTTTTAGCGCCTGCAAAACAATAAGAAAAGTGAGTGGTGAACATGGAAGTACGCATCAAGCCGGCGGCGGTCGGCACCCTGTTGCTCGCAGTTTCCATCGCGCAAGCCAATGCGCAATACGTCGAATCCGGCCAACCCGGCGATCCGGCCAGTTGGCGCAGCGCCGAGTTCCAGCGCGACTGGGGTCTGGCGCGGATGCAGGCCGATCAGGCCTACGCCGCCGGGATCACCGGCAAGGGCGTGAAGATCGGCGCTCTCGATTCCGGCTTCGATGCCACCCACCCCGAGTTCGCCACCGAGCGTTATCACCCGGTACTGGCGTCCGGCAGCTACGTCGACGGTTCACTGTTCAGCGTCAACGGCACCCTCAACCCCAACAACGATTCCCACGGCACCCACGTGGTCGGCACCATGGGCGCGAGCCGTGACGGCAATGGCATGCACGGCGTGGCATACAACGCGCAGATCTACGTCGGCAATACCAACAAGAACGACAGCTTCCTGTTTGGCCCCAAACCCGATCCGCGTTACTTCAAAGCGGTGTATGACGCTCTGGCTGACGCTGGCGTGCGCGCCATCAACAACAGTTGGGGCAGCCAGCCGCCGGATGTCAGCTATCGCACCCTGGCCGATCTGCACGCCGCGTACGCCCAGCACTGGAATCAGGGCACCTGGCTCGACGCCGCGGCGGACGTTTCGCGCCGCGGCGTGATCAACGTGTTCAGTGCTGGCAACAGCGGCTACCCGAACGCCAGCGTGCGCTCGGCGCTGCCATATTTTCAGCCGGATCTCGAAGGCCACTGGCTGGCAGTGTCGGGGCTGGATCAAAGCAATCAGCAGAAGTACAACCAGTGCGGCATCGCCAAATACTGGTGCATCACCACGCCGGGGGCGAAGATCGACAGCACCATCCCGGGCGGCGGGTACGCGATCAAGTCCGGCACCTCGATGGCCGCACCGCACGCCACCGGGGCACTGGCGCTGGTGATGGAACGCTATCCGTACATGAACAATCAGCAGGCGCTCGAAGTGCTGCTGACCACCGCCACGCAACTCGACGGCTCGGTCACCGATGCACCGACCGAGCGGGTCGGTTGGGGCGTCGCCAACCTGAACCGGGCGATGCACGGGCCGGGGCAGTTGCTGGGGGCGTTCAATGCCAATCTGGCCGCCGGGCAAAGCGACGTCTGGAGCAATGACATCTCCGACAAGGCCTTGCTCCAGCGTCAGGGCGAAGACCTCGCCGAACACAGCGCCTGGCAACAGACCCTGCTGGACAAGGGCTGGCAGAACGGTGTCCCGGCCGGCGCCAGTCAGCAGGATCAGACCGATTACGCAGTGGGCATGGCCCGTGATGCCGCAGCGGCGACCCGGGTCTATCAGGGCAGCCTGATCAAGTCCGGGGCAGGGCGCTTGCTGCTGACCGGCGACAACACCTTTCGCGGCCCGACCACGGTCAATGGCGGCTTGCTCAGCGTCAACGGTTCACTGGCCTCGGCGGTGACCGTCAATGACAGCGGCACCCTGGGCGGCTCCGGGCGGATCGCTGCGCTAACAGCCAACAGCGGCGGCCGCGTGGCGCCGGGCAATTCCATAGGCACCTTGAATGTTGCCGGTGACGTGACCTTTGCGCAGGGTTCGACCTACGCGGTCGAGCTGTCGCCGACCAACAGCGACCGTATCGTCGCCGGCGGCACCGCAAGCATCAGCGGCGCCACCGTCAGCCTGTCGCTGGAAAACAGCCCGACCTTGCTCAGCACTACTGAAGCCCGCAGCCTGCTCGGCCACTCATACGACATTCTGCAAGCAGCCGGGGGCATTCAAGGCCAGTTCGGTGCGGTGTTGCCGGACTACCTGTTCATCGGTGGCAACCTCGACTACGCAGCCAACGCGATTCAGCTCGACATCCAGCGCAACGCAACCTCGTTCGCCAGCGTCGGGCAAACCCCGAATCAGCGCGCGGTGGCGGCGGCTGTCGAAGGCCTGGGCGCCGGTCATTCGGTGTACGAAAGCCTGCTGCTGTCGCCCTCGGCGGCCTCGGCGCAACAGGCGTTCCAGCAACTGAGCGGCGAAATCTACCCGGCGCTCGGCTCAATGCTGATCAATGACAGCCGCCAGTTGCGCGACGCGGTCGGCGAACGCCTGCACGATGTAAACGCCACGCACAGCAACGGCTGGATCAAGGCCCTCGGCGCCTGGGGTTCGACCGACTCCGGTCAGGACACGTCGCGCTACAGCACCTCGATCGGAGGTTTGCTGGCCGGCGTCGATGGCGCGCTGGACGAGCAGACCCGCATCGGTCTGGTCACCGGGTACAGCGACAGTTCGCTGAACATGGGCTCGGACACGCATTCGTCGGCCAAGGTCGACAGCTATCACCTCGGCGCCTACGCCGGTCACGATATCGGCGCCTGGCGCCTGAGCACCGGTGCGGCCTACAGCTGGCATCGCGCCGACGTCAAACGCGATCTGCAGTACGGTGACGTCAGCGCCAAACAGAAAACCAAGGTCGACGCGGCCACCACTCAGGTCTTCGGTGAAGCGGCTTACCGGCTGAACCTGCAACCGGTCGCGCTGGAGCCGTTCGCCAACCTCGCTTACGTGCATCTGGACACTGACGGCTTCACCGAAAAGGGCGACGCGGCGGCGCTGAAAAGCACCGGCGACCAACGTGATGCGGTGCTCAGCACCCTTGGTGTACGGGCGGTCAAGCGGTTCAATTTGTCGGCCGGGCAGGCGCTGGACCTGAGCGGCCACCTCGGCTGGCAGCACAGTCTCAGCGACATCGACGCCGAACAGCATCTGCGTTTTGCCAGCGGCAGCACACCGTACGCGGTAGAGAGTTCGGCGCTGGTGCGAGATGCCGCGCTGGTAGGCGTACAAGCCAGCCTGGCGTTGAGCAAGGACGTGCGGGTCAACCTTGATTACAACGGGCAACTCGCCAACCGCGAGAAGAGCCATGGCGTGGGGCTGAGCCTGAACTGGCAGTTCTGACGGAGGGGGTACGCGCCCCCCTGTAGGAGCTGCCGCAGGCTGCGATCTTTTAAAAGCCAGATCAAAAGATCGCAGCCTGCGGCAGCTCCTACAGGTTCCGTGGGCACATACCAGTGGCGAGGGAGCTTGCTCCCGCTCGGCTGCGTAGCAGTCGCAAATCCGACAAACCGGGTTCGACTGGAAAAATGCAGGGGCCGCTTCGCGCCCCAGCGGGAGCAAGCTCCCTGGCCACAAAAATCAGCATTCATGAAATTGAAGTAAACGGATTTTTTCTCAACAACACTAAGGAAGGTCGCTGGATGAATAACAACAATACCCCCGCGCAAACGGGTGGTCGCTTCGCCATGAAAACCCTCAACTGCGCCGTACTCTGCGCATTGACCACCTGGGGCACCGCGCACGCGGCGCCTTACGTGGAAAACGGTCGCACCGGCGATCCCGCCAGTTGGCGCAGTGCCGAGTTCCAGGCCGAGTGGGGCCTGGGCGCCATTGGCGCCGATCACGCTTACGCTGCCGGTTACACCGGTAAAGGCGTGAAACTGGGGATCTTTGACCAGCCGGTGTACGCCGCGCACCCGGAGTTCTCCGGCAGCAATAAAGTCGTGACCCTGGTCACCAGCGGGATCCGCGAATACACCGACCCGTACATCCCGGTCAAAGCCGGCGATGCGTTTCGCTATGACGGTTCGCCCTCGGTCGGTTCCGACGGCAAGCTCGGTGCCCACGGCACCCACGTCGGTGGTATCGCTGCCGGCAGCCGTGACGGCGGGCCGATGCACGGTGTGGCGTTCGGTGCGCAGATCATCAGCGCCGACAACGGCGACCCGGGCCCGGAAGACGGCATCGTCCGTGGCAACGACGGCGCGGTGTACAAGGCCGGTTGGGATGCGCTGATCGCCAGTGGCGCGCGGATCATCAACAACAGTTGGGGCATCGGCATCACTGACCGTTTCGACCTCGGCGGCCGCGACCCGGCGTATCCGCACTTCACGGTCAATGACGCGCAATTGCAGTTCAACGAAATTCGCACGTTGCTCGGCACCAAACCCGGCGGTGCCTACGACGGCGCCATTGCCGCCGCCCGCAGCGGCATCGTGACGATTTTCGCCGCCGGTAACGATTACAACCTGAACAACCCGGACGCCATCGCCGGCCTCGGTTACTTCGTGCCGGACATCGCGCCGAACTGGATCACCGTCGCCGCGTTGCAGAGGAACCCGGACCAGGCCAGCGCCAACCCGTACATCATGAGTACGTTCTCCTCGCGCTGCGGCTACACCGCGAGCTTCTGCGTCGCGGCACCGGGCACGCAGATCTATAGCTCGATCATCAGCGGCACCAACGCCGACAACCTGACCACCGGCTACAAAAATTACAACGGCACCTCGATGGCCGCGCCGCACGTGGCCGGCTCGATGGCGGTGTTGATGGAGCGCTTCCCGTACATGACTGGCGATCAGGTCGCCACGGTATTGCGCACCACCGCCACCGACCTCGGCGCACCGGGCATCGACGCCTTGTACGGCTGGGGCATGATCAACCTGCGCAAGGGCATTGATGGCCCGGCGATGTTCGTCACCGAGCAGGACATTCCCGAAGAGTTCCGCATTCAGGGTGCCTACGGTTCGGGCCAGTTTGTCGCAGATTTGCCCGGCATCGGCGCGATCATCGACAAGGGCAAACCGACCGAGCGCGTGTGCAACGACATCACTTGCGGTCTCGACACCTGGCGCAACGACATTTCCGGTCACGGCGGCCTGACCAAACAGGGCATCGGCACGCTGGTGATGACCGGCAACAACACCTATAGCGGCCCGACCCTGGTCAATCAGGGACGTCTGGCAATCAACGGTTCGTTGGCATCGGCAGTCACGGTCAACGACAGCGGCATCCTCGGCGGTAACGGCCGCATCGGCGCACTGACCGCGAAAAGCGGCGGCACCGTCGCACCGGGCAACTCCATAGGCACGCTGAACGTGGCCGGTGACGTGACCTTCGAGCGCGGTTCGACCTACGCGGTGGAAGTGTCGCCGACCAGCAGCGACAAGATCGTGGCCGGTGGCACAGCGCTGATTGATGGTGCCACCGTCAGCCTGTCGCTGGAAAACAGCCCGACCTTGCTCAGCACCACGCAAGTGAAAAGCCTGCTGGGCACTCAGTTCAACATCCTGCAAGCGGCCGGTGGCATTCAAGGCCAGTTCGGCCAGGTGCTGCCGAACTACGCGTTCCTTGGCGGCACCCTGGCGTACTCGGCCAACGGTGTGCAACTGGACGTGGGGCGCAATGGCGCGTCGTTCGCCAGTGTCGGCCTGACGCCGAACCAGCGTGCGGTCGGTGCGGCTGCCGAGCGTCTGGGCGCGGGCAACGCGCTGTTCGAAACCCTGCTGCTGTCGCCGAATGCAGCCTCGGCGCAACAGGCGTTCCAGCAACTGTCCGGGGAAATTCACCCGGCGATTGGCACGCTGCTGATCAACGACAGCCGTTATCTGCGAGAAGCGGTGGGCGAGCGTCTGCGCGAGCGTGATCTGTTCAATGCCGACGCACCGACCGATGATCGCAGCAACGCCTGGGTCAAGGTGTTGGGTTCGTGGGGCAAGAGCGATGGCGGGCATGACAATGCCGACGCCAACAGCTCCATCGGCGGTCTGCTGGCCGGGGTCGACGGCTTGATTGCTGAAGATACCCGTCTGGGTTTCGTTACCGGTTATAGCGACAGTTCGTTGAACATGGGCGGCGGCACGCATTCGTCGGCCTCGGTCGACAGCTACCACCTGGGTGCGTACCTGGGGCATCAGATCGATGCACTGCGCCTGACCGCAGGCGCGGCTTATAGCTGGCATCGCGTGGACGTGAAACGGGATCTGCAGTTCGGCGGCGTCAGTGCCAAGGAGAAAACCAAGCACGATGCGGCGACGACTCAAGTGTTCACCGAAGCGGCTTACGATCTGCGCCTGCATCCGATGAATCTGGAGCCGTTCGCCAATCTTTCGTACGTGCACCTGAACACCGAAAGCTTCACCGAGAAGGGTGATGCAGCGGCGCTCAAGGGCGGAGAAGACAACCGCGATGTGGTGCTGTCGACCCTTGGCGTCCGCGCCAAGCGCACCTTCGCGCTGTCGGACAAACATCAGCTGGAACTGGGGGCAACCCTCGGCTGGCAGCACAACCTGAGCAGCGTCGATGCTGACAGCCACCTGGCGTTCGCCAATGGCAACAGCGCCTTCACCGTGCAGAGTGTGTCGATGGATCGTGATGCGGCAGTGGTCGGTGTGCGTGCCGGGCTGGCGCTCAATCGCGATGTCCGGGTCAACCTGGATTACAACGGACTGATCGGTAACAACGAGAAGGACCACGGTGTGGGTCTGACCCTCGACTGGCAGTTCTAAAAGCGTACCGGCAGCCCCTCGTGGGGCTGCCGGTTTGAAGGAAGAGAGGGCACAACATGGGATTGTTCGATTATAAAAATGCCGATGGCAAAGCGTTGTACAGCGACGCCATCGCGCTGACGCTGTATGCCTACACCCCGACAGGCCTGCCTTTGCCGGCCACTGCCTGGAAGCCGGTCACCGCGACGGCGCTGGGTTATCAGGGCAAGGTCGGGGCGCAAGGCACGTTCTTCGGCGAGAAGGACGGTTTTACCAGCGCCGAGGCAGAAGTGCTCGGCAGATACGACGCGGCCGGCAAGCTGATCGGTATCGGCGTGGCCTTTCGGGGCACCGGCGGGCTGGGTTACAGCGACACCTTCGGCGACATGAAGAACAACCTGCTGGCCGCCGTCGGGCCGTCGGATTACGCCAGCAACTACGCGAAGAACGCCTTCGACAACCTGCTCAAGGCCGTCGCCGCGTTCGCCATTGCCAACGGCATCGCGGCCAAGGACGTGTTGTTCAGCGGCCACAGCCTGGGCGGTCTCGGGGTCAACAGCGTGGCCGAGTTGAGTGGCAGCAACTGGGGCGGGTTCTTCAAGGACGCCAACTACATTGCGTTCGCTTCGCCAACCCAGAGCAGCACCGGCAACAACGTGCTGAACATCGGTTACGAAAACGATCCGGTGTTCCGCGCCCTGGACGGCACCACGTTCAGCAGTGGGTCGCTGGGCAAACACGACGGGCCGCATGAGTCGACCACTGACAACATCGTCAACTTCAACGACAACTACGCGTCCACGGCGCAAAACCTGGTGCCGTTCAGCATCGCCAATCCACTGAACTGGTCGGCCCATGGCTCGCTGGGGTATGCCGATGGCTTGAACCGGGTGATCGACTCAACGTTCTACCCCCTGACGCACAAGGACTCGACGATCATCGTCTCCAACCTGGAAGAGGCGTCCCGGGGCAAGACCTGGGTCGAGGATCTGGGGCGCAGCGGCGAGCCGCACACCGGCAGCACCTTCATCATCGGCACCCAGAGCAGCGACTGGCTCAAGGGCGGGGCGGGCAACGACTTCCTTGAAGGGCTGGGCGGCGATGATCGTTTCCGCGATGACGGTGGTTTCAACATCCTCCTCGGCGGTCAAGGCCACAACACCTTCGAGCTGCAGAAGCCGCTGCAGAACTTCAGCTTCGCCAACGACGGTGACGGCACGCTGTACGTGCGCGACGCCTACGGCGGCATCAGCATGACCCGCGACATCGGCGCGCTGGTGAGCAAGGAGTCGGGTTCGTGGTGGGGCAGCAAGGAGATCACCTGGGGCGTCACCGCCAAGGGGCTGAGCAATGGCAGCGAACTGACCCAGTACACCCATTCGCTCAACGGCGATGCGTACGGCAATGCGCTGCACGCCAGCGCCGACGGTGACTGGCTGTTCGGCCTGGGCGGCGATGACAAGCTGCTCAGCGACAAGGGCCACGTGACCTTCGTCGGTGGCGCCGGCAACGACATGATGACGGCAGTGGGTGGCAACAACACCTTTCTGTTCAGTGGCGCGTTCGGATTCGACGCGATCAATGGCTACCAGGGCAGCGACAAACTGGTGTTCATGGGCGTCGAAGGCGCGGGGCAGGGCTACGACTACAAACAGCATGCGGCGCAGTCAGGGGCCGATACCGTGCTGAAGATTGGCGAATATGCCGTGACCCTGGTGGGGGTAGGAGTGGCTAACCTGTCGGACTCGTCTTTCGTGTTCGCGTAAGCACTCATCAAGAGAAACCCTGTAGGAGTGAGCCTGTTCGCGATAGCGGTGAGTCAGCCTCCATCCATGTTGCCTGACACGGCCTCATCGCGAGCAGGCTCACTCCTACAGTTAAAAAGCAAAGCAACAAGTAGTACTGAAATGCTCCGGGGCGTGCCCGCGAGGGGCGCCCTGGCTGTGAGCTATCTCTGACAATTCCAACAAAAGAGAGGCAATAGCAATGGGTGTGTATGACTACAAGAACTTCGGCACAGCCGATTCCAAGGCGTTGTTCAGCGATGCCATGGCGATCACGCTGTATTCCTACCACAACCTCGATAACGGCTTTGCGGCCGGTTATCAGCACAACGGCTTCGGCCTCGGCCTGCCCGCCACGCTGGTCACGGCGTTGCTTGGCGGCACCGATTCCCAAGGGGTGATCCCCGGCATCCCGTGGAACCCCGATTCGGAAAAACTCGCCCTGGAAGCCGTGAAAAACGCCGGCTGGACACCGATCACCGCCTCGCAACTGGGCTACGACGGCAAGACCGATGCCCGCGGCACCTTCTTCGGCGAGAAGGCCGGTTACACCACCGCTCAGGTCGAAATCCTCGGCAAGTACGACGCTCAGGGCCATCTCACGGAAATCGGCATCGCCTTTCGCGGCACCAGCGGCCCGCGGGAAAACCTGATCCTCGACTCCATCGGCGACGTGATCAACGACTTGCTGGCGGCCTTCGGCCCCAAGGATTACGCCAAGAACTACGCCGGCGAAGCGTTCGGCAATCTGCTCAATGATGTGGTGGCGTTCGCCCAGGCCAACGGCCTCACCGGCAAGGACGTTCTCGTCAGCGGCCACAGCCTCGGCGGCTTGGCGGTCAACAGCATGGCTGACCTGAGTGGCGGCAAATGGGGCGGGTTCTTCGCTGACTCCAACTACATCGCCTACGCCTCGCCCACCCAGAGCAGCACCGACAAGGTGCTCAATGTCGGTTACGAAAACGATCCGGTGTTCCGCGCCCTCGATGGCTCGACCTTCACCGGCGCCTCGGTCGGCGTGCATGACGCGCCCAAGGAATCGGCCACCGACAACATCGTCAGCTTCAACGATCACTACGCTTCGACCGCGTGGAATCTGCTGCCATTCTCCATCCTCAACATTCCGACCTGGATCTCGCACCTGCCGACCGCATACGGCGACGGCATGAACCGCATCATCGAGTCGAAGTTCTACGACCTGACCAGCAAGGACTCGACGATCATCGTCGCCAACCTGTCGGACCCGGCGCGGGCCAACACCTGGGTGCAGGACCTCAACCGCAACGCCGAAACCCACAAGGGCAGCACTTTCATCATCGGTAGCGACAGCAATGACCTGATCCAGGGCGGCAGCGGCAACGACTACCTCGAAGGGCGCGCCGGCAACGACACCTTCCGCGACGCTGGCGGCTACAACGTCGTCCTCGGTGGCGCCGGTAGCAACACGCTCGACTTGCAGCAATCGGTGAACAAGTTCGACTTCGCCAACGACGGCGCCGGCAACCTGTACATCCGCGACGCCAATGGCGGGATCAGCATCACCCGCGACATCGGCAGCATCGTCACCAAGGAGCCGGGCTTCCTCTGGGGCCTGTTCAAGGACGACGTGACCCACAGCGTCACGGCCGGCGGCCTGAAGGTCGGTAATAACGTCACTCAGTACGAGTCCAGCGTCAAAGGCACCAGCGGCGCCGACACGCTCAAGGCGCATGCCGGCGGCGACTGGCTGTTCGGGCTGGACGGCAGCGACCACTTGATCGGCGGCATTGGCAACGACGTGTTTGTCGGTGGCGCCGGCAATGACCTGATGGAGTCAGGGGGCGGGGCGGATACGTTCCTGTTCAACGGCGCGTTCGGTCAGGACCGGGTGGTCGGCTTTACGTCCAATGACAAACTGGTGTTCCTCGGTGTGCAGGGCGTGTTGCCCACCGACGACTTCCGCGCGCATGCCGCGACGGTGGGACAGGACACGGTGCTGACGTTTGGCAATGACTCGGTGACGCTGGTGGGGGTGGCGCTCAATAACCTGAGTGCCGATGGCGTTGTGATCGCCTGATGCATCAATAACCTGTGGCGAGGGAGCTTGCTCCCGATTGAGTGCGTAGCGCTCATTAAAGTTTTTCAGGGCCGCTCCGGGCCCCAGCGGGAGCAAGCTCCCTCGCCACAACTCGGTATCAAAAGTGACTCGACAGCCACACCCTGACTCAAAAGCTCTGCAAACAGCAAAAGCGGCCTAAAGCCAGTACGTGCACACACGTTCTATAGCTAGCCGCCATTGAGTACAGGAGATGCACACGTGAGAAGGGTCAAGGGGTATATCGGGATTGTCGGACTGGCGCTGTTATCGGCCAATGCCTGGGCCGATCTGCCGCCAACCTCCATTCTGAGCCGTTACGGAGTCAGCACCGATCAACTGCCGAAACCGGCGAAGACCGAAGTGGCCGAGCCGGTCGAAGAGAAAAGCCTGTTTCAGATCCAGCCCGAACAGCCGTTCGTGACCCTGCGCCTGGGTGACGGCAAACAGCCGCAAACCACCGGCAACCTGAGCATCGACCGCATGGCCCAACAGGATCTGGAGCGCTGCCGACGTCTGCAAGCAGAACTGGTGCACCGGGGCGGCCAGTACTTCAGATGCGATAACAGCATGCCGGGCATGCCTGCTTTCGAGTAACACCCAGCACGTTGACTGACCTCTGTAGGAGCTGCCGCAGGCTGCGATCTTTTGATCTTGTTTTATAAAATCAAAGTCAAAAGATCGGAGCCTGCGGCAGCTCCTACAGGTACAGCGGAGTGTCAGTCTTCTTTGCGTACAGTCGCGACCTCATCGGCGCGGACTTTCACCTTGGCTCCGGAAATATCCTCGAACTCATAGAAACCGTCCTTGGTCTTGGTTTTCGGCATGTCCTTGGTCAAATACTGGGTGCCGTTCTGCAAGGTCACCACGGTCGGCGTCGAGCAACCGCCCAATGCCAGCAGGGCCGCTACCGCCAGGGGAAGACCCAGAGTCTTGATGTTCATACCCACCTCAAATACCTCATTGCATATGAATTGACCGTATTCGGTCTCTAACGCGGTTGGTGCCATTGAGCCGGGAAAAGTTCGATGGCACCCTGAAAAAATCTAGATTGCCGCTGCCATTGATCTTTTTCCGTTTGCACGCGACCGGGCAGAGCTGCTATCTGTACGCATAACCAGTATTCGCTCGCCATGGCCCAGAATTCCCGTGACTGCCAACCCCCTCGACGATCCGTTCTATTACCTCAACAACTTCCGGCAAGTGCTTGATTGGCTTGAACTTCGCTATGCCGATGTGATGAGTGAATCCGAGCACGGGTTTATCCGCGACTTCAGGGCCTTGCCCCGCGTCTCTCAAGGGTTGCTGGTGCGCATGGTCATGCGCAAGGGCGTGCATTTTCGCCTCGGCAAACTCAACTATGCGGAAATCGGTGACATCAGCGACGCCGCGCAACCATTGCTGAGTCACGGCTGGCTCGACGATCAGGCACGGTTGACGGTGGCCGAGGTGTTCGACGTGTTGCTCAAGGCCGAACTGTTGCAGGCGTTTGGCGGCTTTATCGAGCAACCCAAGGGCCGCAAGGACGACTGGCTGCCAGCGCTGGCCGAGCAGTTCAGCGAATCGCGCAGCCTGTCCGAGTGGGCGCCCACGCTCGCCGACCGTTTGTTCAGCCTGACCATCATGGACCTTTGCGACCGCCTGCGCCTGATGTTCTTCGGCAACCTGTATCAGGACTGGTCGGAATTCGTGCTCGCCGACCTCGGGATCTTTATCTACGAAAAAGTCGAGCTCTGCGCCGACTCCCGTGGCCTGCGCAGCCGTGAAGACGTCGACGCCTGCCTGTTCCTGCATCATTGCCAGCTGCGCTTCGAGGCCGGTGAACCTCTGGAAACCATCGTCGAACAGCTCAGCGCGCTGCAGTTTGCCAACCCGTGGCTGCAACGGCGGCGCGGCAAGGTCCTGTTCCAGATCGGCCAGTATTGCGAGCGCCTCAGCGAGTTTGCCCTGGCCCTGAACATTTACCGCGAGTGCGCGTACCCCGGTGCCCGACAGCGGATGATCCGCGTGCTGGAGCGCTGCGCCGAATACGCACTGGCGCTGGAACTCGCCACGCTGGCCGAACAGGCGCCGGAAAGCGCCGCCGAACAGCAGAGCCTGCAACGGATGCTGCCGCGACTGCGGCGCAAACTCGGCGGGCCGCCGCTCAAACGTGCAGCGCCACGACCGGTCGAGCGCCTTGATCTGCAATTGCCGCGCACCGACCCGGCACTGTCGGTGGAGTGCTACGTGCAGGCGCATCTGCACGAAGACGCCGGCCCGGTGCACTACGTGGAAAACAGCCTGATCAACTCGCTGTTTGGCCTGTTGTGCTGGCCGGCGATTTTTGCGCCGTTGCCGGGGGCGTTCTTTCACCCGTTTCAACGCGGGCCGGTGGACCTGCTCAATGAAGACTTCCAGCAGCGCCGCGCCGATTTGTTCCGGGCGTGTCTCGACCAACTCGACGATGGCCGTTATGCCGCGACCATTCGTGAGCGGTTCGTGGCCAAGTGGGGCGTGCAGTCGCCGTTCGTGTTCTGGGGCGCGTTGAATCAGGAGCTGCTTGAACAAGCGCTGGCCTGTCTGCCGGCCGAACACCTCAAGCACTGGTTCAATCGCTTGCTGCTCGACATCAAGGCCAACCGCGCCGGCATGCCGGACCTGATCCAGTTCTGGCCGCAGCACAAGACCTATCGGATGATCGAAGTCAAAGGCCCCGGTGACCGCTTGCAGGACAATCAACTGCGCTGGCTGGAGTTCTGTCACGAACACCAGATGCCGGTCGCCGTGTGTTACGTGCAATGGGCGGAGCAGAGCGCTTGAGCTACAGCATTGCGGTGCGCGCGCTGTGTGAGTTCACCGCCAAGACCGGCGACCTCGACCTGCGATTTACCCCCTCGCCGACAGCGCTCGAAGGCATGCTCGGGCACCGTACCGTGGCCTCGCGGCGCAGCGACAAGTACCAGAGCGAAGTGGCGCTGGAAGGCGAGTTTCTGCAACTGAAGGTCAAGGGCAGGGCGGATGGCTACGACCCGGCGCAGAACTGCCTGGAAGAAGTCAAAACCTATCGCGGCGATCTGAGCAAGCAGCCGGCCAACCATCGCCAGTTGCACTGGGCGCAGGCGAAAATCTACGGCTGGCTGATGTGCCGCAAGCTGGCCCTTGAGCAGATCAATCTGGCGCTGGTGTATTTCGACATCGTCAGCGAGAAGGAAACCTGCCTGGTCGAAGCCTTCAGCGCGTCAGCCTTGCAGGGCTTTTTCGAGGCGCAGTGCCGATTGTTCCTGGCTTGGGCCGAGCAGGAAATGGCTCATCGAGAGGCGCGTAATCGGGCAGCGCAGACGTTGGTCTTTCCCCACGCGGGCTTTCGCCCTGGCCAGCGGCATCTGGCCGAGTCGGTGTTCAAGGCAGTCAGCACTGGCCGCTGCCTGATGGCCCAGGCACCCACCGGCATCGGCAAGACCCTCGGCACGCTGTTCCCGATGCTCAAGGCCTTGGCGCCGCAGCAGTTGGACAAGGTGTTCTTCCTGACCGCCAAGACCCCGGGACGCAAACTGGCACTGGATGCCAGTCAGGTGTTGTTCGATCAGTGTGAAAGCTTGCCGTTGCGGGTGCTGGAGATGGTCGCCCGGGACAAGGCTTGCGAACACCCGGACAAGGCCTGTCACGGCGAGTCCTGCCCGTTGGCCCAAGGGTTCTATGATCGCCTGCCCGACGCCCGGGAAGCGGCCAGCCGGATCAATCTGCTCGATCAGGCGGCGATGCGCGAAGTCGCCCTTCAGCATACGGTTTGCCCGTACTACCTGAGCCAGGAAATGGCCCGTTGGGCTGACGTGGTGGTGGCGGACTACAACTATTACTTCGATTTCAGCGCGCTGCTGTTCGGCCTCGCCCAGCTCAATCAGTGGAAAGTCGCGGTCCTGGCCGATGAAGCGCACAACCTGGTCGAACGCGGGCGGTCGATGTACAGCGCCAGTCTCGATCAGGCAGCCCTGGCCAGCGTGCGCAAGTCGGCCCCCGAGGCCCTGAAAAAATCCCTGCAACGGCTCAACCGTGAATGGAACGCGTTGCATCAGCCACAACTGGCGCCGTATCAGGCCTACGACAAGGCGCCGGAAAAACTGCTGCAAGCGGTGTCCCTGTGCAGCGCGGCCATCGGCGATTACCTCAATGATCATCCGCAGGGGCTCGACAGCGCCCTGCAGACCTTCTATTTCGACATGCTGCAGTTCGGCCGGGTGGCGGAGCTGTTCGACGAGCATTTCCTGTTCGACATCAGCAAGCGCGACCTCGACCGCAAACGGCCGCTGTCGCAATTGTGCCTGCGCAATGTGGTGCCGGCCGCGTTCATCGGCCCACGCCTGAAAGCGGCACGCAGCAGCGTGCTGTTCTCGGCGACGCTGAGCCCGCGACACTATTACGCCGATTTGCTGGGCACGCCTGCCGACACGGTATGGATCGACGTGGAATCGCCGTTCAGTGCCGAGCAATTGCAGGTGCAGATCGTCAGCCGGATTTCCACGCGCTTCAATCACCGTCAGGCGTCGCTGGAGCCGATCGTCGAGCTGATCGCCCGCCAGTTCAGTGAGCGCCCGGGCAATTACCTGGCGTTTTTCAGCAGCTTCGATTACCTGCAACAGGTGCTGACACTGCTCGCCCAACGGCATCCGCACATCAACCTGTGGCAGCAGTCCCGGGGCATGGCGGAAGGGCAGCGGCAGGCATTTCTCGACCAGTTCACCGCCGAGAGCCAGGGCGTCGGCTTCGCTGTGCTGGGCGGTGCGTTCGGCGAGGGGATCGACCTGCCGGGAGCGCGTCTGATCGGAGCGTTCATTGCCACGTTGGGGCTGGCCCAGCTCAACCCGGTCAACGAGCAGTTGAAACGCCGCATGGCGGCGATTTTCGGTGCCGGCTACGACTACACCTATCTGTATCCGGGCGTACAGAAAGTGGTGCAGGCCGCCGGGCGGGTGATCCGCACGCGACAGGATCGCGGCGTGGTGATGCTGATCGATGACCGGTTTGCCGAGCCGCGCGTCCAGCAACTGTTGCCACGCTGGTGGTCCCTCGGCGTAAGCGAAAAACCAACGATCCCGGCAGGATGAAGCGCCAGCTTCTGCCGCTGCCATCGCGCGAGGCGAAAAACGTTCAACAGGCCGAGCAGATTCCTGCATTTGTTTACAACGCCTTGCTCTCACGCATTGTCAAAGGTCTAAATCGCTGAGTGCCGGACTCGTGGCCTTTCGATTGAAGCGCGTTTGCATCTTCCCAAGGCGCCGGTTTTCCGCATACTTGGGCTAACAAAAACCAGCGGTGAACCTGATGAGTGATAACCCGAGCAAAACCGCCGCGATCGAGGAGATGCGTTTTCGTCTGCTGATCGATGCGGTGGTCGATTATGCGATTTACATGATCGACCCGGACGGCATCATCACCAGTTGGAACTCCGGCGCCAAACGCTTCAAGGGCTACGAGAAAGAAGAGATTCTCGGTGAGCATTTCTCGCGCTTCTACACCGCGCAGGACCGCGCCGCGGGTTTGCCGCAACGTGCGCTGGACACGGCGATCCGCGAAGGGCGGTTCGAAGGCGAAGGCTGGCGGGTGCGCAAGGACGGTACGCATTTCTGGTCGCACGTGGTGATCGATCCGATCATCGATCCGGACGGCACGCTACTGGGCTTTGCCAAGATCACCCGCGACCTGACCGACCGCAAGATGGCTGAAGAGACCCTCAAGCAAAGCGAGCAGCAGTTCCGCCTGTTGGTGCAGGGGGTGACCGACTACGCCCTGTACATGCTTAGCCCCGATGGCCGGGTGTCCAACTGGAACCAGGGTGCACAGCGGATCAAGGGCTATCGGCCGGAAGAAATCATCGGCGAGCATTTTTCGATTTTTTACACCGCTGAAGACCGTGAGCGCGGCGAGCCGCAACGGGCGCTGGAGACCGCGGCGCGGGAAGGACGTTTCGAAAACAAAAGCTGGCGGGTGCGCAAGGACGGCAGCCGATTCTTTGCCCATGTGGTGGTCGATGCCATTCGTGGCGAAACCGGGACGTTGCTCGGTTTCGCTAAAATTACTCGCGATGTGACAGAGGTCCATCAGTCGCAGCAGGCACTGGAAAAAACCCGGGAAGCATTGTTTCAGGCGCAGAAGATGCAGGCCATCGGCCAACTCAGCGGCGGCATCGCCCATGACTTCAACAACCTGCTGACCGTGATCCTCGGCAACCTTGAGATCGTGCGCAAGCGCGTCGGTGACGACCCGAAAATCAACCGTCTGCTGGAAAACGCCACCCAGGGTGCGTTGCGCGGCGTGTCACTGACCCAGCGCATGCTGGCCTTTGCCCGCCGTCAGGAACTCAAGACCGAGCCGGTCGATATCGCAAAACTGGTGCAAGGCATTACCGGCCTGTTGCGCAGTTCGCTGGGGCCGGGGATCAGAATCGAAACCTGCCTGCCCGAAGGGCTGGAGCGGGTGCTGGCGGATACCAACCAGCTCGAACTGGCGGTGCTCAATCTGGCGACCAATGCCCGGGACGCCATGCCCGATGGCGGCAGCGTGGTGATCACGGCGCGGCCGGAAGTGATCCTCGAACAAAGTCATTCAAACCTGGCGGCGGGGCGTTATGTCTGCCTGAGTCTGCGCGACACCGGCGAAGGCATGGACGAGCACACGCTGGCGTCGGCCCGGGATCCATTTTTCACCACCAAGGGCCTGGGCAAGGGCACCGGGCTGGGGTTGTCGATGGTGCATGGATTCATCGAGCAACTGGGGGGCCGCTTTATTCTCAAGAGCCAGAAGGGCCATGGCACGGAGGCGGAGCTGTGGTTACCGGTCGCGGCGGACGGTGTGAAGACGCCATCGGTGTACCCGACCGCGGAACCGGTTACGGTGCCACGGCTCAGCGTGTTGGTGGTGGACGACGATTCGCTGGTATTGACCAGCACCACGTTGCTGCTCGAAGACCTCGGGCATCGCGTCGTCAGCGCCACCTCCGGTACCAGCGCGCTGGCGCTGTTCGATCAGGGCGAAGTCATCGACCTGATGATCACCGACATGGCCATGCCGCAGATGAGCGGCGCGCAACTGGCCCACGCGGTGCGGCTGCTCAAACCGGACCTGCCGATCATTCTGGCGACCGGGTACGCCGAACGCCTGGAAGGCTTTGCCGCTCAGTTGCCGCGCCTGCCCAAACCGTTCACTCAGCTCAATCTGGTGGAAATCATCGCTCAGTCGATGAAGTGACCGGGCGATACATCCGGCTGAACTAGTGCGCGACGGGGTGCTTCTAAACACTTTCCCTGTCCCGGAGCGTGTGTCCCTTGCCTCGCATACTGACCCAGCCTACTGCCGAAGAAGTGCTGACCGAACACAACGCGAAAATGTTCGGTTCGCCCAAGGAACGGCTGGATTTCTATCGCAAGGAAATCCAGTACGAAACCAGCATCCTCGCCAACCGCACCGACGCCTATCTGGCGGCGCAGTCGTTTCTGGTGATTGCCTTTGCCTCGTGCATGGCCAACCTCAACCCCGAGTGGGGCAAGCTGTTCACCCTGGTGGTGCCGCCGTTTCTGGCGCTGCTCGGGCTGCTCAGCTCGCTCAACGCCTGGCCGGGCATTCGCGCGGCCTACGACATCATCGATCACTGGCACTACAAGCAAAGCGAGTTGCTGCACAGCGAACCGATCATGGGCCTGGCCTACGACGAATCGCCGCTGTTCAGTGAAATGGAGTCGAGCCACAAGGGCTATCGCAAGTCGTTGCTGTTTTCGGTGCGCACGCCTTGGATTTTTGCCACGTTCTGGATTCTGCTGGGGGCCTACGCGGTGTTCATTCAAGTGACCAACCCCTGAGACTGATCAACGCCCAAAGAAAAAGCCCGGACTTCGCCGCCTAATGCTGCTCACTTAAGAAATTTTGCGTTCAATTGAAACCCGTGGCGAGGGAGCTTGCTCCCGCTGGGGCGCGAAGCGGCCCCAAAAGAGGGACTGCTACGCAGCCCAGCGGGAGCAAGC